>Ga0302319_10001977_pt1 | contig 45066 bp, 44 predicted proteins | sample Bog_T0_2_FD_203319 | JGI IMG/M metagenome (GOLD analysis project Ga0302319, IMG submission 203319) | Peat permafrost microbial communities from Stordalen Mire near Abisko, Sweden - Bog_T0_2 | ecosystem: Environmental > Terrestrial > Soil > Wetlands > Peat | place: Sweden: Abisko, Stordalen Mire...
TTTCACGGCCCTTCGTCGGGGGGTGAATTTTCAAAATGGCAAAAATTGGGACTGGCTCCAGGTAGCAGCACGGTAAATAGTGCTGCTTTCTCGTTGGATTCCTTGAAGCTGTCATGGTCAAACACGTTCCTGCTGACGCACACGCGCGAGCCACTAATTATTCGGGCAATTGCACGCCGAGTATAATAGCTATTTGCTCCACCACGTCAGCGCGAACACCCGCTTCCTGAGCTATGGCATCAGCCGTTTTCCTTGCTTTGATTCGCTTGAGCACAGTACTGAAGGTCAACGTGCCGACGAGGATCTCATTAAACCTCTTTTTGATGTCATCGACCGGACTTTTTTCTGGCGGGCGCACAGCCGGTGGCGCCTTATTGGTTTTTGGTTCGAGGGCTGGGCTGGTATTTGGGCGTGCAAGCTGAGCCTTCTTTTTGGCTTTCCTGCGCAGCCATTCCGTTCGCACTGATTCCCGGTAGCGATAATCACGATCACTTCTGATAGGGAAACTGCGTGCATGACTATCGATCCACAGGTTCACTGACAGGAGAGATACCTGGAGTCTTTCTGCGATAGTCAGCGGCATATCCCCCGCTTTCCAGCATTTTTTGGCTATCGCATGCTGTTTGGGAGTGAGTTCCCTTGGCATATTGTCCCGCCGTATATTGAGACTCTTGTTCTCTGGTAGCCTGGTGCCTTGTAACGCCAAACTTTGGCCTGCCTAGCCACCTCCTGTTCCTGCACAGGAGGTGACTATGACAGGCAACGACACGTCAAATGATTCAAACGACCACAACCGCACACCCTATCGGCCTGCGTCTGAAGTGGCAAAATTCATACGGAATGAACTCAAGACCGCTGGCATCATCGCCACCGTTCGGTGCATCCGGTGCGGTTCCATCAATGAGGCAATCCACGTCGTGGTAAAATCCGGGTCATACCCGGTGGCCGTCGCTATCGGAAAGGCCGCAGAGTCGGTCGATCGGCATTCGGACGGCACAATTCTTTCGGGCGGAAACCTCTCCATCTCGGTGAAATTGGATCCGCAGCTTCGCCGTGAACTGGAGGACGCAATCCTTCCGGCAATTACCGCCGCATGTACGGCGTCGTTGCTGGACTTTGGGAGCATCCAGCCCATCGCAGGAACAACCTATGGGATCACCAGCCACGGGCGGCACACATTAGGGCACCTTTGGGTACTCCCCGTGAGCGACGACACCTGCAAGCCCCTGTTCTCCTTCCTGCTGGAGATCGAGGTGGCTCGCTACCTCATCACCCACTGAACCAACTTCTTCTTCACAGGAGGGCCCACCGTGCCCAATACATCCATGACCCTGTCTCCCATCCCGCGTGCGGCTGATCATCCGAGCCGCCGCCAACGACGGCTCTTGGAGATCTCCAATGAAATCGCGGTGGACAAGACCACCTGGTCGGTGATCAGCGTTGCCGGCGACGAAGCGCTCATGCGTCTCGCGCGCAATGATCGGCTAGCATTCCCCATCGCATGGGGTGATCGTCTCGTCTATCACGGCGAGGATGGCTGGTGCATCGGCGGGGAGCAGCGCAGCGCCTTCCATAGCCGTCTCGAGCTCTACCGCATTCGCTCTGGTTACGGGGATAGGGATGTCTTTTACCTCAAGGTCACAACCGCCTGATCGGCGTCCATCACATCACCTCCTGCGGAGATCAACCCATGTACCATTCCTATCGTCAAAACCGCCTCGAGGTCGGTGAATCCCACGTCACCATCATTTCCGGTTCTTCGTCGGAGCCGACCATCGCCAAGATCCTGCACAAGGACGTGGACCCGGACAGCGGTGCAATCACCGCCATCTTTCTGGACCGCCTGGTCACTGACGTCCATACAAAGACACTCGATGGCTGGACCGTCAGTGGAGCCATTGCCACCGCATTGCGACCGGCGGCCTGGTAAGACCCATCGCATAGCTACCTCCTGTCGGGTCGAAGGAGGTAGCCATGCCGCTGAACCGTTACAACTATTCCTGCCCGGTGGACTCGGGGACCGTGGTCGCCACATCGTCCGAACGCGCACGCGCGAAAATCTGGTTTCGCGTCACGCGCGGTCCCTTCCAGGGATTCAGCGAGGAGGACATCATCATTTCCTTCCACTCCGTCGTGGAACCGTTCGTCTCCAAGGTCCATCAGGGTACGCTCAGCGTCCCTGGTCCCATGAGTGAGATCGCCGTGGTGCCCATCCTCGATGGAATGGTGAGGGAAACACCATGACCACCACCATGACGGACTACTGGATGGTGATCGCCTGGATCACCCTCGACAGAGCCGAGCCTACAGGCTCGTACAGCGATCGTTTGCGTCTCACGCCCATTCTCCGCGCAATTCCCAATCCCCGCGCCTGCGTCTGGATCACCGGAGGTACCGACGAGGACCTCGCCAAGGCGCAGGCGCATGCACGCCTCTACGGCTACGCCGTGTTCACCTATCCCGACAGCGAGCGCGAACCCCTGGTCCGCGCCCGCTCCGACGTTCTCGCAGCCTACCACCGACAGCAGCTTCGCGCTGTCTGATCACCGCATCACCATCCTTGCAAAGGAATGACCGTGAAAACCACACCCCCCAGCATCGCCCACAAGCCGCAATGGGATATCCTCCTGCGCCAGGCAGTCGAGATCCCCGGAACGCTCAACGCCGCCTATTCGGCGTTCCGCCGTTTCAGCTTCCTGAACACCCTGTTGGTGATGATCGAGTGCGCAACGCGCGGCATCCCCATCGGTACCATCGAAACCTTCAAGGGGTGGATCGCCAAAGGTCGCTGCGTGCGCAAAGGACAGCAGGCGCTCTCGATGTGGCTGCCGGTCATGTCGAAGCGCTCCCGCAACGCCGCCGCCGGCGGCGACCCGAGTGAGCAGGAATCATCCGACGACGCCTCGGCAGTCACCGTCAAGCCACGCTTCCTATTCGTCAAGCGCTGGTTCGTGCTGTCGCAGACTGACGGCGAGCCTTTACCCGTGCTTGAATCCGATCTGTGGGATTACCAGACGGCGCTCAAGGCCCTGAACATCGATGAGATGCCGTTCGCCAACGAGGACGGGAATATGCTGGGATACGCCAAGATGCGGGCCATAGCGATCAATCCGCTTGGCCCTGATCAGCACCGGGTCCGCTTCCACGAGATCGCACACATCCAACTCGGACATACCGCGCAAGGCGCCTGTGCCGATGGCTCGACCATCACCAAAGAGGTGAAGGAGCTCCAGGCCGAATCCGTCGCCATGCTGTGCTGTGCCTCTCTGGGACTTCCCGGTGTGGATGGATCGCGTGCGTATATTCAGGCATGGTTTGGAACCAACACGATCCCTGCGGAGAATTGCAAACGCATCTTCGCTGCGACCGAAGCCATCCTCCGGGCTGGATACCCGGAGGAGATGGCCGCAGAGGCAAAGACCGCACCGGACACCGCCGACCTGGTCGGGGCTGTCTGATACCAGGAATGCCCTCCCCATCCACCCACAGGGGTTCGAGAGTACCTCACGGACGGGGAGAACGGTGCTTCGCAGACTGACTGCCAGTGCCGTCGCCGGCGAGCGACGACGGCACTGACCGTCATCACCCTCACGCTTTTGGAGAGCATGCCATGTCTGACTTCGATCATAGCGCCACCTACAGCCCGCAGGATGACAAGATCCGCCTCTATCTGGGATTCCGCATCCCGAAGGACGAGTGGAATCGCCTCAAGTCCGCAGGCTTCAGCTGGACGATGAAGCAGGTGAGCGACCTGGTCGGGATGTGGTCACCCGAACGCGAGGACATCGCCTTGGAGCTGTGCGGGGAGATCGGTGACGAGGACCAGCCCCGCGAAGAGCGTGCTGCTGATCGCGCGGAGCGTTTCGAGGGCTACGGCGACAAGCGCGAAGCGGAAGCCGTTGGCCATGCCGACGCCTACAGCGCCGGTCCATCAGTCCATGGACACCAGAACGAAGCGCGTGCGACCCGTGCGGCACGGGTCCATGACCGCCTGGCAGGGAAGGCGGTGTCGCAGTGGAACAAGGCCGAATACTGGCAGACGCGCACCGCCGGCGTGATCCGCCATGCCCTCCACCTCGAGAAGCCCGGCGTGCGTCACCGCCGCATCAAGGGCATCGAGGCCGATATCCGCAAGCTGGAGAAGTCCTACGCCGAAGCGGTGAAGATCTACACCCTGTGGACGAAGGTCACCAGCATGGACGACACCGAGGAGACGACCCGGTATGCCACTGCTGTCTCCAACCTGTCGTACTTCAGCCAGGACTACCAACACCCCACCAATCCCACGCGACGCCCGACGTCGCTCTGGAGTTTGCTCCAGCAGGACCAGCCGGAGAACGAGCGCATCACAGGGAAGCAGGCCGCAGCTTTGTGGCTGGCCGTCCACGATGATCCGAGCACGCAGCGTCGCCGGAACCTGGAACACCTTCAGATGCGCTTGGCGTACGAGCAGCAGATGCTCGAAGCGCAGGGGGGCACCGCGGCCAATGAGGTCGAGATCGAAGCCGGTGGCTTCTACGGCACCAAGCAGGTGGTCAAGGTCACCAAGGACCGCGCCGGTCGCGTGTCCAAGCTCTACTTCCTGGGCCCGCACCCGTACCGACAGGATTCGACGGAACTGGTCGAGCACGGCATCAGCGCCGAGCGGCTCAGGCCGGGGGAGTACCGGGCACCGACCGTCGAAGAACGCGCCGCGTTCCAGGCCGCTCGCAAGGAGGGGAAGGCAGGGAAGCCCAAGTTGGCAGCCATCATCAATCCGACCATGGAGAGCGCGCAGCGCCTCCAGGATCAGTGGAATGCCTCGATGGCCGCGTGTGCGGCCAAGAACCGGCTCCCTCCGCGTGAGGGCGCAGCCATCCTCGTGATCACCCAGGAGGAATACTCCGCCAGAAGCCAGGGGGATTACGCACCCTATCGGATCATCAATCTGGCCGATGACGGACGGGAGAACGACCGTCACCATACCGCCGGTGCAACCACCGTCTGCCGCATCCGCCTGGCCTGTGGCAACGACTTTTACCGCGCATCGCGCGTGATCGTGCTGAGCGACAAGCCCCAGCAGGACCTTCCCCTCGCGGCACCGACGCCGGCGCCGACGCCCTCCGAGGTGTCCGCATGAATCGCCGGAATGATGCCCTTCTCAGGCTCGCGTCGTTGCGCGAGCGCAACGAGCTCGATGGGGAGCGTCGCAGTGCCATGCGAGGGCGGTTCGCCGCCCTCGCTGGCCGGACCGACTATCACGATCGCGTCATCACGTCCCACAACCTCTTCCCGACACCACCAGCGATCGTCCTGCGCATGATCGCTGTCGCGGATATCCGTCCCGAGCACCGGCTCCTGGAGCCTTCGGCGGGTACCGGACATATCCTGTCGGCACTTCCGCGTGGATGCAAGACGGTCGTCGTCGAGATCTGTGCCAAGCTCCAGGCCCACCTCTACGAGCAGTACCCGCACGTGCTCCTCCGGGCTGGCGATTTTCTGACGAAAACCGCCACCGATCTCGGAGGACTGTTCCATCGCATCATTATGAATCCTCCCTTCAAGCAGGGTGAAGATATCCGGCACATCGCTCACGCGCGCACCCTGCTTGAACCAGGCGGACGCCTGGTCGCACTCTGCTATGACGGAGTCCGGCAACATGCCAAGCTCAAGCCCATGACGAGCAGCTGGACGCCTTTGCCGCCGGGATCGTTCAAGGGCGAGGGGACCACTGCCGGCGTCATCCTTCTCACCATCGATGCTCCCCCCTAGACAGCCACCGGACGGTCGGCGTTTGGAGGGTTGTATTGCCACTTCCTACGGAGGTTCCCCATGTCCATTGCCACACCAAGCCCCAGGGCACTTCGCGCAGCGAACGAGGTGCATGATGCCACCACGTCCTGTGCCGACGCACTCCGCGACCTGCTGGGCGCATTCGACTCCCAAGGGCGCACCTCCAACCTGGTCGGTGCCATCACGAAGATCCTCGTCGAGCACCAGGATCTCAGACCCGAGGATGCCTGGCAGGAAGCGCAATCCATCGCCGATCAGGCCAAGGCAGCCTTGAACCGCTGGAATACGGCGTCCGAGACCTTCCTCACGGTACTCGCGACAGCCGAATAAGTCCCACAGGGACAATGCGCCTCACGGTCGGCCCCGCGTCAGCGCGGAGGACCGACCATGAAGCTCCGTGCCATACCCAGTGAATGGGAATTACCTGACACCAGCCGAATCCCAGGGGTCCTGACCTGCATTGGTCGGGATAGCCTTGGTCCTTTGATCGAAGCTGAAACACAGAACGAAGCGGACGCTGACAGCATTGCCGAGCTGTTCGCCATGATTGGCCTCTCCGTGATCGCTGCCAGCATCCCAACCGTGCATGCCCAAACCCAGGTGTTTGGACAGCGCATGGGCACCGATAATCCCTTCGTCCCGTGTTCAAAATGTTTCGGGAACGGGGTCATCGCCGCATTCGCCCACATCCGCAATGGAACCTGCTTCGGCTGCGCAGGCATCGGATTCGTGTCCAACCTGCCGGTCATCGCGCGCACGCTTGCGACCGCTGACGCCTAACCCAATCACCTTTCGGGGAGTCTTCGCCATGTCCACCCATACATCACTGCCGTCCATGGATGCGACCGCCCAGGAGCGGCTCATTGCCGCCGCTCCGGACATGTTCGAGGCCCTGATGGCCAGTCGGACCATCATCCAGCAGCACAATCTGCTCTCGACCGCTCCGCTCAGCGACCTCATGCAGACGATCAGCCGCTTGCTCGTCTGGTCGAATGGGATCCGCCTGCGCGCCCTGGGCAAGGCGACCGGCAACGACAGCTGGCAGCGCAACGATCGGATCACCCAGGAGATCGAACAGCGTTTGGCGATCTGCAATGTGCTGCGGGATGTGCACGGTCAGCGCCCGGAGGACCGGGCGAAAGAGAGCCATGCGGTCCAGCTCTCCATGGCCCTCCAGGCCCCGATGTACATCAAAGGTCGCTATGTTGGCACGCTCTATGACCCGGAGTTCAACATCGCCATCGTCACGATGGCGGTGCCGCTGCTGCACAGTGGTCCTGTCCTGACCACTTTCTACATCACCCCAGCATGGTGTGACAGCGACCGCGGCACCGTGACCTGGGACGGCAAGTACCGGATTCGCGGCACCACCATGGCCTAGCGCCTCGGCGCCGGTCAGCCCCGCCTGGAGCGGTTCAGGTACCGTTCCAGGTGGGGCTTCCCCTCACACCACGTCACATCCATACGGAGTTTCCATGAAAACGCCCACGTCATCTCTGATCTCCATCAAGGTGAGCGACATCGCACCCAATGCGTTCAATCCGCGTCCGGAGGCGCAGCTCGAGCGCTCCAATCCGATCATGCAGGAGCTGGTGCGCAGCATCACCGCGCACGGACTCCTTCAGCCGATCACCGTGCGCCCGTCGCAGGGCGCCACCAAGTACGAGATCGTCGTCGGCGAACGCCGCTGGACGGCCCATCTCATCGCGGAATTGCCCACCATCGAAGCCGTGGTGCGCGAGCGCACCGACATGGAGCTCAAGGACGACCTCCTGATCGAGAACCTCCAGCGTGCGGACATTCCGCCCGTCGAGGAGGCGCGTTTCATCGCCAGTCTCCTAGACGAGGGCCGGGACATCGCCACCATCGCCTCGAAGCTCGGCAAGAGCACGGCGTGGACGGCCAAGCGTGCCCGTATCGCCAAACTCAGCAGCACATGGCTGGAATTCATCGAGAAGAAGCTGCCGGCGTGGACCATCGATCACATCGCCCTCATCGCCCGCTACGAGGAGGACACCCAGCTCGATATCCTCAAGGACCTCGCGGAAGAGTGGGATATCGACGGTGCTACCGTCGAACGTCTGAGCGAGCATCTCGTCACCTATTTCCACGACGTGGAGCGGACGCCCTGGAAGAAGGACGACGCCGATCTCCTGCCGGCAGCGGGTGCCTGCACGGACTGCACCAAGCGGACTAGCTGCCAGGCCCTCATTTTCTCGGACGAGAAGATCCCCGCCAAGAAGGGACACGATCGGTGCACGGATCACCTGTGCTGGAACCGCAAGCTCGCAGCCCATTTCGAGCAGCGCCAAGCCAAGCTCCGGGAAGAGCATCCCGAACTGCTCAAGATCAGCACCTCGAGCTGGTCCACCAACGACGACGTCCTCGGTTTGAACACCTACGAGACGTGCAAGAAGTCCGACAAGGACGCGCGCCCAGCGATCTCGATGGATGGCGCATCCCCCGGCAAGCTCACCTGGATCAAGGCCAAGACCCCGTCGCAGTACGAGCGCACCAAACGGGTCGCCGTGCTGCCCGGCGACGATCGGCCGTTGCCGAGCATCGAGGAGAAGCGCGCCGGATTGGACCGTCGCCGTACCATCCTCGCCTTCACCGTGCTCCTGGGAGCACTCAACGCGATCACACCCGATCGCGCGGAGGACGGGGAAGTGGACATCTCGGGCCATGACGGTGATGCCTCCGACGAGGAGACCGTCGTGATCGAAGACGATCATGATGACGCGGAGGGGGGCGACAGCGAGGACCTCTACAAGGGAATCACCCTTCCCAAAGGGTCCTGCCCGAATCTCGGCCGCCTGGTGGCATGGATCAACCGCTACGGGTGCCGTGACCACATGGTGTACCACGCCATGAACGAGGAAACCGACAACGATCCCTTCACCCTCTTCGAGGAGAAGGCTGCATCCAACAAGGATGGCTTGGTCGGACTGCTCTGGCAGGTGGCCCATCCCCGCATGGTCGAGAACCTCAAGCAGGTCATCGCCATCAAACAGATGGAATCCCCGGTGCCCCGCATCGTCGCTTCCATGATAGACGTGGACCTCGAGGCCCTGGTCCAGCACGCGACGGCCGCCATCGCAGAGCCGAAGGCGTGGCGTACGCAGTACCCGGATGCCTATCTCCCTAACGGCGAGCCGAAGCCGGCGAGCAAGGGGAAGGCCGCCAAGAAGAAGGGGGACGCGAAGTCCAAAGACTCGGACGCAGCGTAAGACGCTCAATCAATCGATCAGGAGAAACGAGGCCGGGGTTCCCCGGCCTCGTTTTTCATGGAGTGCTGCAACCCGGTGGCCGACGCCCTGGGTGAGTCGGCCAACGGGCCATACAGGAGATCCCAATGACCACATACCACCGTCGCTTCACGACGACCATCAAGCACTGGACCCGCGCTCTGCATCAGACTGGCGCTGATCATCCTGCACTAGTCGCCAATACGGATCGGCGTCATCTCGGCATCCGCCTGGTCCACTATGGCCTGCCAGTAGAGATCATCACCGACGACCAGGGGGCCCTGGCCGTGACCTACCCCACGGCGTCAAACGCCTAGATCTCTTCTCTCTCGACAACCGTCATTCTCAGGAGCCAATCATGCCATCCTTCAAATCCTTCGCTGCGATCCATACCCAGAACTGCGACGAGCGCCGCGCCTTCTTCGCTCGCCTCCGCACAGTGACGGCCAATCACATGGCAGGCCCTTTCCGTAGCCTGCCCATGGAGGAGATCAGGGAATTCAACGGCCATGTCGCCTTGTACGATACGCCGTTCACCTTGGTCATGCTGACGGGTGATCCCGCCACGCGCTCCGTCTTCGCGGTGGCGCAGCGCATCCACGATGTGGAGGTGCAATTCGTCTCCTACACGGTTCTCGTGCCGCCCGCCCTCTTCTCTCCAAGGGATGTTCAGCGCGTCCGCGTCTGGGCCGATCGCTGCGCGCTCTTCTCGATGAACCGTCAGCCGGGTGAGCAGTTCACCGCCGAGGTGTGGGACCGCGACAGCCTGACGATCTTCGGTGCGATGGTGAAACGCCACGCTCTGTCCTACGATTCGATCCCTGTCGAAGACGATAGGCACGTGCCCCAGGCCCACTAGGGGAGACCGAATCGACTACCTCAGGGGTGCGGCGGCGACGAGGCCGGGATCGTGTGACTACAACCCGGCCCCGACAGCCGCGCCCAGGAGGTTCCCATGACTACCCTTCCACAAGCCTGTGAAATTTCATCGGACGGCCCTCTGGTCCTACTCGAGCGACCTGGGGAGCCGGCACGGATACTGGCCGATTGCCTGCCAGAGTTCCACAACCAGGGCACCTTAGCGGATGATCGCAGTAGCGAGGCGGAGACCCTTGCCCGCGTCTTCGCACAATCAGTCACCTTGATGTCAGCCGCCAAAGAGCTGGCTCCCAGCGCCTATCCTCCTCACGGCAATCTGATCTTGGGCTTGATGGCCCATGCTGACTGGCTGATCGCAGCGTTGGAGGTCGAGTCGAAGAAGGCCGGGCCCTTGATTTCCACCCGCATGGCGGATTTGCGTCACTTCTTGGCGCAACACTCCGACACCCTGCGTTCGTGCGCCCAGCGATTCGATCAGGCCCTCCGCGAAGCTGATGCCGCCACCTCGTCATTTCACCTCGTTCGCTAACGCTGACCTCCAGGAGTCTCCCATGCCTTCCCTCAATCTCGCGTCCATCGCCTATGAAATGGCCTGTCATAGCTTCTATGACCATCGCGGCGACACCCTGGTCGCCCTGGGCCACATCGCACGGGCTCGTCGCCTCGCTACCGCTCTCGCCCGCAGAATGGGCCGCACGCGGTACGGCAGCAAGCGTCGGAACACCGCCGCCACAGCGCGAGCCATCCTCGCTCGTGCGAAATCCGACAGCCGCACCGTCAACATCCTCTTTTAATCGGAAGGATCTTCCCATGACCATCACGAAGACGGCAGAACGCACCATCATGGAGCAGGTCGCTGCAATCATCACTCCGCATACCATGCATGCCGAGACCTACGGTTTGTCCGCATGCTATGACTTCCTCATAGCGTGGCAAAGGGCTCTGGACTGCGATATGCCCCTGGCCTGCTTCCAGCGCGATGAGGCTGAGCGGAAACATCAGGAGGCGATGGCCACTGCCGAAGCGAAGCGCATCGTCGACAACGCCAACCGCGTAGCGGCCGATATGATCAAGGCGGCCGATTTGGAGACCAAGCGCATGCGGGCTGCGATGACGACGCATTTACATGCGGCACGGAGTGCCATCGATCAGCTGATCTGATCGCATTGCAGGCACCATCGACCTCACATGCGATGGTGCCTGCAAGCACGCATCCAGCATAGCCGCCCTGTAAGAGCGGCATTCCCCTCAGCGCAAGGACTTCACCATGAGCAGTGCCGCAACCTCGACATCGACAAAGATCATTCTCTGCGAATGGGAGGCCAACGGATACCACGACAGCTATTTCTACGGTATCGCTTTCGACACCACGACTTCCGAGATCGTCTCGGTCAGTCTCGGCGCAACCGCCTACGGCGGGGGAGCCGATGCCGTGTCCCATGGCCCGATAACGCCCGCCATTGCCCTGGCCGTGCGGACAGCCATCCGTGATCGCTACATTGCGGAATACCGCACAGCTGAGGTCATGGACATCGAGACACCTGCGGATGCATCCAATGGCCAACGCCTGTCGTTGATCAGGAATGTCAGGCACAGAGGGGAGAAGTACCTAGCCGGTACCGAGGGCACCGTCTTCTACTGTCATGCTTTCGGCACCTTCTACCGCAATGGTTACAACCGCCCGTGCCGGGGAAATCGTAGGGTCGGCCTGCGCCTCGATGACGGTACCTCCCTGTATGTTGCACTTTCCGCATGCAAGCGCGTCGAAGCGCCCCTCACTGATGACGCTCTTATGGACAAGGCAGAACGGGTAGCGCGGAACGCTGGCGCGGTGAAGGGACTGACCGGATGCCGCGCGTGGCTGTCATCCGATTACATCAGCGCGCCGATTGCGGCTCTCGACGTGCAGACTCAGCCAACGTCTTGCGTGACGGGAGATCTTCAGAGCGCGTGATTTGGACGCCATTCTTGCAGGGGGCCTCGCTAGACCATCGCAAGATCCGTGATGGCCCAGCGAGGGCCTCAATGCAGATACTTTCAGAAGGACACTCCCATGCCAGAAGCCACTTCTACCCCGATTATGCGGACCATACCCGACACAATTGATTGCGCCTCCTGTCACCAGCCTACGGAGACGTCGCTCAGCGATCGGTGCATTGGCGTTCGCTGTGCATGCTTCCGAACAACCTTCATTTATCCCGGTGATTTCTTCAGAGTTAACGGTGTCTGGTACGAACTGGGTCCTACCGCCCTTCTCTAGCGGTGCCTAAGTCGGGTAGGCGTTCTCCCTGGTCTTCTCATCCTTGACCACGAACACCTGGGGGACACCATGCCATCGCGACCGCTGCAATGGCACGCATCCACCACACAAAAAATTTTACCTGGTCGTCAGCGATGATCCGTCTTCTGGGCACTATGCCCGATAGGAAGCTGGCGTCCAAGATAGGTGTCGGGTTTCAGTCGGTATATCAGAAGCGCCGGCGCCTTGGCATTCCCCCGTTCAATGCACCGCATCCTGTCGTGGACTGGCGGCCCAGCATGGATGCGGTCCTCGGAACAGAAAATGACATGGTCATCGCTGAACGCCTCAACCTGACACAGGAACAGGTGGCCCTACGCCGTCTCAAACTTGGCATACCCGCTTGTCTTCGCCGCACACAACGCAGCTGGTCCAGGAAAGAGGATCGCATGTTAGGGTCTGCTCCCGACAAGATTGTTGCTGATCAATTGGGGCGCCACGTCATCCATGTCGCCGCACGACGTGCGGCTTTGGGAATCCCATCGTTCCAGGACCAAGTCTACGACCTCCACTGGCCTGGGGAACGTCTCGAGCTGCTCGGTACCGCATCAGATCGTTCCTTGGCGAAGCGATGGGGTTTGAGTGTCAGCGCTGTGAGCAACGCTCGCATGGTGCGGGGAATCGATCCTTTCGTCATCACTCCCTGGACGAAGGCCATGGATGGCCTTTTAGGGACTGCGTGCGATAGGAAGATAGCCAAACGGTTGAGGATGAGTGAACACAAGGTGCGCTACCGTCGCGAGCATTTGGGGGTCAAGGCGTGGAGGGGTAGGCGCCAACACGTCTGGACCGAAAGTGACGATGCGTTGCTGGAGAAGTTTGATGATAAGGTCGTGGCGACCATGCTCGACCTGTCGGCCGAAGTGGTCAAGAATCGCCTGAAGATATTGGGGCTCATCAACAGCCCCAGGCTTACTAGCCTATAAACCACGTCAATATGGGTGCGAGTTAGCAGGAAGCATTGGCGCTCCTCGAGGAAGCGCGTCAATGTGGATCGTCCATGCCTGCGGCAGACCACGATCCCGGTCGTTTCCAACGTTTGCGGGACATCGCTAATCGCATGTGCGTGGGGTATCGCAACGAGGTCCTGCCGACCATCGAGACGTTCCTCGCAGCCTACTACCCCGGCTCCCGTGCCGTTGGAGTAACAGCCACAGTGGTCATCGCTTGTTCAGCCTCCAAGTTGCCAACGCCGTCGCCGGCGAGGTGCCTCTACACCGGAGATCTATTCGTGGCGTCGCGAGGATTTGCTGAGGACAAGGGCTTACCGTTGTGGATCATCTCGGCCAAACACGGGGTGGTCTCCCCCGACCAGGTCCTTGAGCCATATGATTGCCGCGTTACCGGAGGGCGACGATCCCACGCGAAGCCCGGATCGTGGAGCTATCGGACTGCCTACATGATCAGCAACCGCATCAGACCGTGCCACCTGGTGGTGCTGGGAGGGGAGCATTACCGGCATCCCATGACGACGTGGGGATCTTCCTTCTTGTCGGGATTCACCTGGAGATTCCCTTTGATGGGCATGGAAATCGGATTCCAGAAGCAGTGGCTCAAAAAGCGTACATCAGAGGTCGGTGAAATCCTCGTTCACTGAGCCATTCACGACGTTGCCAATGTCCGGTGGTCCCTCGTCGGCAGACCATCGTGCTACCGCCCGCCATGGGTGCGGCGGCAGGCACGACGGCCTACGCCGACTCAACAACAACCCCCAACCATAGGGACTCCGTCATGAACAGCATCCAGATCTCCGGCAACATCACCAACGACATCACCGTGCGCGGCAAGGCCACCCGCTTCCGCCTGGCCGTTGATCGCAACATCAAGCAGGCCGATGGCACCTACAAGAAGGCCAGGACCAGCTTCTTCAACGTCGTCGCCTTCGGCAAGCGCGGAGAGGCCATCGCGAGCTCCTTCAAGAAGGGGCAGCACGTCACCCTGAGCGGTTCGCTCAACGACAACTCCTGGCAGGACGACCAGGGCAACTACCACAACGTCGTGGAGATCGTCGCGAACAAGGCGGAAGCGACCGCCTTCACGAGCAAGGCCAACAGCCCGGAGGTGACCTCCGCCTAAACGACCCGACTCTGAGCCCCAGGGGATTCCCTGGGGCCCAAGTCATTTAACCGCAGTCCTGAAGGCTAGCCAACCGAGGAAAAACCATGGAATCGACCCGCTCTCTGATCAATCGCAGTCGTGCAAATTCCCAGCGGCCCATCCTTGCGGGGGTATCCCTGAGCGATACCGATGACAATCACCTCTTTACGATGTATTGGCGCATGATCGCGGTGCGCAACAAGCCAGTCCTCATCACTGAGGTCATCCTTGGTGAATTCTTTTACCGCGAGAGCCTGCCGGCAGCTCGCGCAAAGGCTAGGGAGGCTATCAAGCGCCTCCGTAATGGCTGGTACACCCGGCTCGGAGTGTGAATCATGGACACGCCATCAACCTACTGGACTGAGATCCCTCCTCATGCGGTACTCGCATTCCATGGCACCTGCAATCGCAAATGGCGCCTCATACCGCAACCTGGATTTATTTTAGCATAGGTGTTCTTGGGGTTCGATGGGGCTGTGCATTACCAGACCAACTGCGATTGGAGTAAACAATTCTGGGCTCGATCGGTGCGCGACGCCATGATTGAGGCACAGAACTCAACTACGAAGGCTATTGGCGTGGTCCATAAAACCGTATGACTGCCGTTCGGTGACGCCTATTCCTGCATGACCGACCAAGTGTGGCGGCCATCGCAGGAACCGGCCCCAATCACAAAGGATATCATCGCCAATCGAGACTACGATCAATGATGCCGGAGCATTCAAGGTGATGCGACAGACCCAGGATGCTCCAGCCAGAGAGCCCAAACGCCGATTGCCCATGCTCAAAGGAGTCTCTGATATCTGGAGTATCCGATTTCCTGGGCGATGGCCGGCTGGGTCGTACCGGATTGAGAAGAGATTGTGTATCTTCGTACACTCGACACATCTCGCCTATATTTCTCCTGAATTATTTCCGGCTTCGTTCAACGACGGCTCTATAGCAGCGACGGCACGGTCGAATCCGTGACCGCCTGGGGTGCCTGCAAAGCGGAAGGCGGGTTACTCGCATGAAGGTGTTCCTCCCCTGGTTTGGCCATTTCGGTGATCTGGTCAGCGACGTGCTGCCCTGGATATGGGCGCAGTTTCAGCCGGGTGACGTGATCGGCGGCAACCCGCTGCACCATCCGCTGTACCCGGCACCGCCAGATCCGCGTCTGTGGGAGCCGGTCGCTCGGACCTATCCGAGCGGCTACGACTACCGGCTGCGCCCTGATGACCTTGAGGCGGAGCTGCGGCACATCGCCCACGACCAGTGGTCGCGTGCCGACCTGGTGACGTGGAGCCCGGACGGAGAAGCGTATCCGAAGCCGCCCATCCTGCTGCCCGAACCGCATCCGGTGGACGTGGTGCTCGCCCCGCGCGTAAAGCCCTACGCCGACGCCAAGAACGGCTGGCCGTGGGCCGCGCTTGCAGCCGAGGTACGCGCACGCGGCTGGACGGTCGGCCTCGCAGGATCTCGCGCGGAATCGGCCGACGTGCCCGCCGACGTGGCAGTCTGGGACCTCGACCCGGAAGGCGACGCGGTGACCGGCACGTTGTGCCTGCTCGGCGGTGCGCGGGTGGTGGTCACCCTCGACTCCGGGATCGGTCATCTCGCTGCCCTGGTCGATACCCCGCACCTGGTCCTCTACCCGCAGCGCGGCGATGAGCGGCGTTCACTGATCCTGCGCGACGGCATGCCGACGACGATGCGCTTCGCCGATCTGCACCGCCGCAACCAGCGCCTGTGCCTGCCGGTGTGGGGCGGCGTGCCCGAGGCCATCGCCGCCATCGATGAGGTCCTCACCCGCCTGCGCGTGGTGCCCGGCCCCATCGACGCCTGGAAAGGCCGCTCGGTCTCGGCCATCCCCGGGTGGTCGAAGCCCGAGACCATCGTCTTGCGTGAAGCGGATCGATCCCTGGTCATGCGCGAGACCGGGAACGATCTGATCGACACCGGTCCCCTGGAAGATCGTCCATCGCCGCCGACAGCGGAGGATATCGAACGCCGCCGCGCCTCCTGCCTGACCTGTGATCGCTACCGCCCCGGCAACGATCAGTGCTCGCTTTGCGGCTGCGGCTTCGTCGTCGCCGAGCGCATCCGCTCGCCGGTGGCGCGCTGCCCAGGAGGTCGCTGGTGAAGTGCCTCGCCGCCACCACCTGCCCCGACCTGAAGCCATCGGCCTGCCCGGGCCTGACGGTCACCGAGTGCAGCGACTGCCCGCTCGACGAGCGCCCACCACAGCCCTGCGGTCAGGTCACAGCCAGCGGTGGCCAAGGCACGACCAAGACTCGCCACGGCCTCGGCCCCACTGCCGGCCTCGTGCGGATCACCTACGACATGTACTCGATCCCAGACCGCCTCGACTGCTTCTACAAAGGCGTCCTGGTGGCCTCGACCGGCGGGTTGGTGTCGGGGTCGGCAACGCTGCAGTGGGCCTACAATCCGCAGCCCGGCGAGCCGACCTGGTGCTTGGTGGTGATGAGCGCCCCGAACAGCGGCACGGCCTGGATTTACACCCTTAATTGCCCAGAATGACGACTCCGAACTGCTAGATTCCAGCCTTGACATGATGGGTTCATACAGACGCTTACCTGGAATGAGGCATTCCGCCTCTTTCGTGGCGAGCGATTGATTAAGGCACTCTATGGCTGTCGACTCGGGTATTGAATGGACCGACGCGACCTGGAATCCGGTTACCGGGTGCTCGAAGATCAGCGCCGGCTGCAAGCACTGCTACGCCGAGCGGATGGCTCAGCGCCTGGAGGCAATGGGGCAGTATAATTATCGTAATGGATTCAAGGTGACGATGCATGAGCACATGCTCGACATCCCGCTGAAGTGGCGTCAGTCCAAGACGATCTTCGTCAATTCGATGAGCGACCTGTTCCACAAGGATGTGCCGCTCTCCTATATCCAGCGTGTCTTCGCCATCATGGAGCAGGCTCACTGGCATCGGTTCCAGGTGCTGACAAAGCGGGCAGATCGCCTGGAACAGATCGCTCCGGATCTGCGCTGGCCATCCAACATCTGGATGGGCGTATCGGTTGAGAACGAGGCGGTGACCAACCGAATCGATCATCTGCGCCGCGTCCCGGCCGCAGTGCGCTTCCTCTCGCTAGAGCCGCTCATCGGTCCGCTCGCCAACCTCGATCTCACCGGCATCGACTGGGCGATCGTGGGCGGCGAATCAGGTCCTGGCGCTCGTCCCATGAAGCCCGAATGGGTGGCCGACATTCGGAACCAGTGTCGCCGCAAGAAGGTAGCGTTCTTCTTCAAGCAATGGGGTGGCATCAACAAGAAGGCGGCCGGTCGCATTCTCGACGGCAAGACCTACGATGAGATGCCGTCGCCGACGCCGAGTCGATGGAATCCGCCTACGGCAAAGAGAGGGGTCGCTACCCTGCGCGCTGCAACCTGAAATGAGCGAAGCGCCGTTGAACGATGGCCGGGAAGCGACGCTCGTAAGGCGCTGCAGTCTAGAGATCAATTACTCCATTTAAGGGAGAGAGTTCAACTTTATGGCAACTCCACAAATGGACGATGGCAATCATCGATATGGCGGGCCATGGAGTGAGTGGAAGGTTCAAGCGGTCTCCGACTACTTAGACGCCTACTTAAATATAACCGACAATCGCGGATTCACGAGATGGTATATTGACGCATTTGCAGGTAGCGGAACCCGACTTGCTAGTGGTTCTGCAATCGAAGGTCAGGCACTTATTGAAGGAGCGAGCGAGGAAGTAAAATTGCTTCACAAAGGAAGCGCACTACGAGCACTTGAGAAAAGATTTGAGCGGTTCCTGCTTGTAGACAACGATAAAGCGAAGGTCGATGGCTTACGCGCTCACGCGCAAGACGCAGGTAAAGAACATTTGGCCACAATTATCGAGGGGGATGCCTGCGATACCATAGTGAAATGGTGTTCGAATCTAGCGCCCCAATCGATGGATCGTGCAGTCGTCTTTGTTGATCCGTACGGGACCAACGCCGAATGGCGTATGATCGAAGCGTTAGCAAAAACCGGCCGTGCGGATGTTTTCATACTTGTCCCGACCAGGCTTTTGACTCAATTTATGACGAAGAGGTACGAAGACGTTCATCCGAATCACGTTGAGAGACTTGACTCATTCTTCGGTAATCGTTCGTGGTCAACAGAGCTGTACAAACCTCAGCCGATTCAGCAAAATATCTTTTTTACTCCCGAGGAGGAGATGTCCCGCACTGCCTCTGCTCAGGGAATTATTGACCATTATAAGAATCGTTTAAGATCTATATTCAGAGGCGGCGTCTCAGAAAATGTTCGTTGGCTTTGTAATTCCGCTGGTGGTTCGATGTTCGGCTTGGTCTTTGCTGTCGCCAATGCCAGCGAGAAGGCTTGCGTTAAAGCAATTAGAGTTGCAGATCACATTTTAGGAAAGCCGCCGGGCTAGGCTATCCCAGCCTGCCTAGTCAGGGGGCTGCTCGACTCGCACTGCTCTAAGGAACTGCTCCCATGCCCGACATCGCTTCGCCTGACAATGTGTTCCGTTTCAGCAAGACAGATGATGAGTTGCGTGCATTCGCCGCAGATGCAAAAGCTTGGTTCGCCCACCCCGACCGCTCGTTCCTTCATCAATACCACATGTTCTTTCGGGAGTTCTTTACCAAACAGCGACTGGCGACCGCAGAGTGGAGTGACTTCCAGAAAATCGGCAACCATGTCCACGCCCTGAACCAGGTCGCTCTGGCAAAAGCTCGCGCGTTTGGAAAGAAGAACTACTCCATCGAGGAATATCGAGCGACCTTCACCAAACTGGCCTTTGGGGAAGGAACCGTCGAGGAGCGCATGCGCTGGTTTCTGGCCTCAAGCGAGGCAGCTTCTAAATATCTGTGCGGTGCTGGGGGCGCGATCAGCGAGATCATGGCCCAACTCAATCCCGACGGCTACGTCATGTGGAATCGCCGCGACCAGGAGGCGATCCGCTATCTCGGCCTTGAAGCAGTCCGACAGCGAGGCCTTGATGTCGCCGCACAATTCGAGCAGTTCAACGTCACGGCTCGAGAGATATTCCCTCGGTACGAACGCATAGTTGGCAAGCAGACGGATCTCCCCATCGGTCTTGAGGTCGATCAGTTCCTGAGCTGGATTTACGCCACGCGGCTAGCGGCAAGCGCCCCACCAGAGCCTCCTGCGGAAATCACCCGCGCCTGGCTCTATGCACCGGGGAGCAACGCCGACCAGATGGATATGCTCCATGCCGCAGGAGACATGGGCATTGGCTGGGAACGCCTGGGCGATCTCAACGCCTACCACAGCACCGAGGAGGTGCTTGCGGCCATCAAGCGCAATTGGCCGAATCCTGATGGCAGCGAACCGACGAACAACGCTCGGACCTGCTGGGATTTCGCCCACTCCATGCAGGAAGGCGACCTTGTATTCGCCAAGAAAGGCAGGCGGGAGATCGTCGCCTGGGGCATCGTCAAAGGCTCATACCGATTCGAGGAGAAGGCGACGTTTGCTCATCGCCGTCCCGTCGAGTGGAAAGCTGTTGGAAGTTGGCCGATGCCTGAAGGCCGTAATCTGAGCCTGAAGACGCTGACCAATATCTCGGAGGACCCCGAGCAGGTCCAGATCCTGACCGATCTCGTTCAGCGGAGGCCCACACATGGAACGACCGAACCACTGCCTCGTCCGGAGCAGTTGGACAAGACCAGCCAGGAGAGCAAGCCAGCCAAGCCGTATGGGATTGAGCAGGCCATCGCCGATGTATTCGTGCCGCAGGAGACGCTCGAAAAGGCGCGGGATCGCCTGCTGCGTAAACTCAACCTCGTGCTCCAAGGCCCGCCTGGCGTGGGGAAAACCTATGTTGCTCGGCGCCTCGCCTGGCTCCTCATGGGAGAGCAGGACGACCGGCGCATCGGCATGGTCCAGTTCCACCAATCGCTGGGATACGAAGATTTCGTTCAGGGTTTCCGGCCGCGCCAAGACGGCCAAGGATTTTCCCGCCAAGACGGGAGTTTCCTGGATTTCTGCAAGCGAGCAGCCGCCGATCCGGGCCGTCGCTGGGTATTCATTATCGACGAGATCAATCGCGGCAATATCTCGAAGATCCTCGGCGAACTGCTGATGCTCATCGAGCACGACAAGCGCGAGGAGTGCTACGCCGTTCGCCTCGCACTGCAGCGCATTGAAGAATCACGGTTCTTTGTGCCGCCAAACGTGTACATCATCGGCCTGATGAACACTGCCGACAGGTCGTTGGCTGTCGTTGATCATGCGCTGCGTCGCCGCTTCGCCTTCATGGATCTCGATCCCGCGTTCGGCAGCGCTGAATTGTCTGACTGGCTGCGTCGCTACTGGGAGGACGATGTGGCTCAAGCCATTGAGGTGCGCGTCGCAGAGTTGAACCAGGTTATCGCTACTGACCCGGACCTGGGGCCAGGTTATCGCGTCGGCCACAGCCACTTCTGTGATTGCGCTGCGCTCGGCTTGCAGACGTGGGAAGAGTACCGCCAGATCATAGAGACAGATTTGGCACCACTTCTGCGCGAATACTGGTTCGACCGTCCGAAAACGGCGAGTGAACGGATCGGCTTGCTTTTGGCCGGAGCCGACGAGTGACCATTCCGGTCACCAATCTGTACTACCTTTACTGCTATGCCTGGCGGCGCTTTGCGGCGATCCAGGACCGGGACGTCTTTGCCGAGCAGGCTCCCGAAAACATCCCTGATTTGTGGGCGTTGGTACTTTCACAGGCATTTGGACGGCAAGTTCGCCGTGGTTTGGATCATGGATACCGCACGGATGAAGGCCGGCTGTCCCTGCCACGCGGCCGAATCGACCCCGTTCGCAGCTCGGCCACGGGCGCTCTGGCCACGGCGATGCTCGAGTGCAAATGGGACGAGTTCGTCTCTGATACCCCGCCGAATCGGATCATAAAGGCAACCATGCGCCGGTTGGCTTCATGCGCCAACCTTGACCGCACGCTCGCTCATCGGCTCGGAAGGCTATGGCGCGGCCTGGATCAGGTTGCGGACATTGATCCCACTCTGCAATCCGTGCGGAACATCCAACTCAACCGCCACAACGCAGCATATGGCTTGATGTTGGACGTTTGCGCATTGGTGCTGCAATTCTTGGAGCCGGCTGAGGGCACAGGCGATTTCCGGTTCAACGATCCGCGCCGCGACGATGCCCACATGGCGCGGGTGTTTCAGGACTTCCTGACTGCATGGTTTGTGCGGCACTGCGATCCTCGTGAGTTCACATCGATTGGTGCCACCAAACTGAATTGGCCTGCGGAGCCGCTAGGGCCGGCTAGCGACCTCATGCATCTGCCGGCCATGTTCACCGACATCACTATGCGAGGCCCCAATCGCGTTCTCATCATAGATGCCAAATACTATCACGACGCCCTGATCGCCCGACATGAAGACGCGACCAAAAAAATTATCAGCAGTCATCTCTACCAGTTATATGCCTATCTTAGCACCTGGCACCACGACCACCCAGGCGGACCAAGTCCCGAGGGTATGTTGCTTTATCCGACCGTCTGCGATCCCATGGACATCAACTTGAAGATCCACGGCTTTCCAGTTCGCGTCGTCACCATTGACCTTGCGCAGCCTTGGCAGGATATCGCTGATGACCTTGGACGATTACTAGGGCGAACTTCGGGTGCGCAGATGCTACCGCCATAACCGAGGGTAATACGCCAAAAGCCTCAGAGAAAAACAAAGGCAGGGACATGGCTTTATTCCTCCGATTCATGAAATGGACACATTCCGGCGAGGCAATTACCGACACACGGCAGATTCCAGGCCAGTCTGTTCGATTTGGATCCGAACGCGTATAGAGCCTGTTGAATGAGCCTCGGCGAATACGACGGCAAATCCCTGCGATACGAGTGCAGGTCGATGGCTTTTGCACGTCGCCGTAGCCATGCCGATCTAGCCGAATAGGTCTTGGCACCACGCCCCTGTCGAAGTCGGTCGATTGCCCGAGCGGCGTGCGTATCGATCACTACCAATTCATTTCCGTCGATCAGCGGATGCCACGGAGTTAGACCTGGTGCCAATGCTGGGGTGGACAGGGCAGAGACAAAAAGTGTCGCCAACTTACGGCCGACCCGATGGGCTCTAGCGAACTTGACCACCAAAATTTCTGCTCGGCGACTCGGATTGGTTGTGGTTACCTCTGCTTCAGCAAGTAACTGAGGCAGGTCGCCCTGGCGTCCGAACTCGAAATAAGCCGACATTGGCAGTTTCCCGTGGTCGCCTAAACGACGGAACCATTTACTCGCCTCACGAATGGAACAGGGCTGATCCGCGTGATCGCAGGTGATCGATCCGTTTATTTTCCGTACACTGCAACTCGAGACAAAGGTTGCCGGATTTTGCAGGCTGGGACACGTTGAGTGGGCAGCCTGACGCCCAAGATGCGTGGCCGAGATCAAGAATTCTGTTTCTTTGCGAGTGCAGCTCCGTTGCTGCTGCATGATAAGCACATCACGTCTGGCCTGGAACATAGCCAACCCAACAAAGAGCTGAAATATCGAGGCCTCGTCACCTTGCGCGAGTCGTTCGGGATTGAGCGCAAAGCGCCCTACCCTGGCGGGGTCGCAGTAGAACGGCACGATCCCCGGCCCTTCGTGACGACCGAAAACTGTAGCGAAATACCAATCTACGATGGCGATTAGTGGATCGGCCCCGTCGCCAAATCTGGCCTGGCGGCGAGGACGAGTAGCCATTTCACCGCGTCTCGATGGCGTCGTTCAGGCCAAGCTCTCGGAGCGCGGCTCGAAGGTCTTCAACCTGGGACGGACTGATCCCGCCTTGGGTGTTCAGATCGAGTTTCACGCTCAGCTTCAGGCCTTGGATCGTGGCCACCTTGCCGACGACGCGCATATAGAATTGGGACCATTTCTGCGGCGGGATTTCACCCTGCCAGACCAAGGCGTTGAGCTTCGCATGAGAGGCCGTGGGTGGATCGCCGCTACCAGTCTGCCCCGTGGAGGTGGCAGTTGATGTTGGCTGGACGACTCCGGGGCCAACGGGCACCAGGCCGGAACCGCCCTGCACTCGATCGACAGTTTTGGTTGATTCCGGAGCCTTGGCTTCGGCAAGCAGTCGTTCTGCTTCTTGCGGTTGCAAAATGACTACATCGTCACTGATCTCGATGTCTGCCACGTCGAACGGCTTTTTGAAAGCCACCACCTCGATTTTCTCTCCGGTCCGATGTCCGTAGGCCAGTCGGCCAGAGCTGACGCCCATGGCGATCGTCTGCTTGATCGCCGCCGCGTCGAGCAGCCTGGGGAAGATCGGGCTGGCGAAGAAGGCGTCGCGTAGGGCTCGGGTCGACCAAGCCGGGAAGGCTGGGTTCCAGTTGCGAATTAGGAAATTGGGACCGACCTGATCGACGACAATCTCCTCTGTGCGCAACCGCTGAATAATCAGTTCGGTCAAATTGTTGGCCGAGGACGAGGTCACGAGGCCTAAATCGATAAACCGGGGTTTCTGATCTTCGCCCCAAACGGCCACATGGTGGTATGCCCGCCAGACGGCCTCCTTTAAATCGCTCTTGCTGGTTTTCAGATTATTATCGAGCTGCTCTTGCTGGGTCTCGTCGAGCTGCCGAGCCTCGTTCTCGCGGATATCCTCCCAAGCCAGCAGCCGACGGGTCTCCTCGCGCAGAGCGCTGGCATTGCTGCATACTGCCCAGATGAGAGCGCTCTTGTAGGTCCGCGAGGAGGCCCCGCAGTCCTTGGTGAGGCTGATGATCCGGATGGTCGTCGCCGCATCGCTGACTGGCTCGTCCGGAGAAAGAACAACCAGACTGAGTACCGCCCGATCGGGGATGTCGCTAGCCTTCTTGGGGAAGTAGACTGGCTCAAGCCCTTGCCGCTTGGAGAACACAGCCTGAACTTCTTTAGCCATGCGCTCATCGATGCCCTCCGGCTTGATACTGGCCCGGCGATCAGACAGGAGCTTGTTCAGATTCGGGCGCAGGCCGAAACGATAGCGATTGGGCTCGGCGCTGAGGTAATAGCAGGTGGACGCCAGGGTCTCGACGACGGTCTCGACGTTACCGATGTCCAGATCGGGGTGGCCGACAGCTAGGCGCAACTCGGGAATCGTGGCGGCAGTGTTGCCACCCTGACCACCGTTCGACTCGAAGAACAAGGCGGTCGCTGTGCGTCGGTACAGCCGCTGCTTGCGGATGCTCTCACTGGCTTCGACGTCAAGCCTCAACGCATGGGACTCTGGTTTGCCGTCGATGTCGGTCGTTACCGCCGGTTCCAGTCGCTGCTCACCGAGCTGCTCGAACATCGCGGTACGGAAGAGACTGTCCTCCAGCGGGGCGGTGCCCAGCGTGATCAACGGATCGGCTGACGCCTTACTGTAACCCTGGGAATACGCGCGGGAGACCCACAGGGCCAGCAATCGCAGGATACCGCGCGTTTGCTGAAAGCGCGGCAGGCTCTGCCACTTCCGCTCGAAAACCGACAGCACGGTGGGGTGAAAGGGATAGGTATCCTGAAAAGATTCCTGAGCCTGATCGAAGGGGTACCACGCCGGGAGTTCGCTCTTGTGATCTTGGATCCAGGCCGCGTAGGCCGTAGCCGTCTGAATGGCATCCTTGGGCAAGCGCAGTTGCAGGCCCTGAAGGGTATGTTCCTGATCCCAGTCGAAGAGTCGAAGCCGAATGATCTTCGACGTTTCTCGATCAGCCGACAGGATCACGGCTTTCCCAAGGCGATCGAGCACCTTCTTGTAACGCTGGAAGTCGGCCTCGTCGTCCTGGGTCATCTCCGAGGTGACGCTGGCTGGCAGGCTGGCCACGAGCACGACATTGTTTCGGCCACGAGCCGTCTCAGATAAATTCTGCAAGAAGTAGTAGACGCCATCCGCCATGCCGGCCCGCCGATGCCGACTGACGAAGTTCATTACCTCATCCATCAGGATCAAACATGGCCGATCCTTGGGCAGGAAGCGATTGATGACATCGCCGCCAGGGCAGGTGCGACTCGCGTCATGTTCGGCGACGACAGCAAACGACGCTGCGCCACCTAACTGCCAAGCGATCTCGCCCCAGGGGGTCAACCGCTTTGGGGTCCCATCATCGCCGCCACGTCCGCTCAGCGAGTCAAACTCGGTGCCGACAAAACAGGCCACCGCCGCCTCAGGTGCGTTCTCGACCCGAGCCTCGGTCAGCAGGCTGGCTACGCCGGGCCACTGACGGGCCTTCACGCCGCCTCGGGCCAGGTGGTAGAGCAAAGTCAGGCTGTGGGTCTTACCACCGCCGAACTGAGTCGAGAGATTGAAGACGGCTGAGGTCTCCGTCTGCACTCCGTTGAGCCGCCGCAGAACCTCCAGGGCCAGCCCCTTGAGGTTCGACGTCAGGTAGGTCCGGCCGAAGAACTCGACCGGATCCTGATACGTCTTCGAGGCTTGACCGTCCCGGACGTGATCCAGGTGAACGGCGAACTCGGAGGCGTCCATCGGCTTGCCCTCGCGCAGGTCCTCGCGGGGCTTGATGACATCGTACCAGGGTTTCAGGCGGGCCATGCGTACTCCGGGCTGTTGGCGTTAATGGATATCATCGTGGACTTGGGTGAGCCGAAAATGTGAGTCATGGTTAGAACCCAAGACCCTTCTTGCGGGCCAGCACGCCTTCCGACCAACGTCGCTCATCGGTGCCCATTGGGTAAAGTGGCTGCAGGGCACTGGCGAGCTTCCAAATGCGCTCGTCTTTGCCGACGCCATCGTCGACAAGGAATCGCTTAAGCGCCTCCCCCCGACCTGCGCCGAATAGCAGCATGGCTTGATGCAGGCGATCGAGAGTCGTCAGGCCGGCCTTCAACTCGACCTTTTTGAGGACGGCTTCAACTTCAGGCGTGGGGGCCGGCTTGTCACCTGGCACCAGCTCGAACAAGGACATCTGACCTGGGGCATCTCCCTTGGCTTTGCGGTCACGCTTTGGGGCTACTTCTACCTTTGGCAGGCTGGCCTTGTCCACCTTCCAGAGGCACTGAGCTCTTTCATCGATACTGAGCAGCCGAGCCACTGGACCTTTGATTTCCACGAGACTTCCTAGACGCTCGAGGTGGCAGCCCAGGCCCTGGCCTATTTTGCGGGCCGCGTCGAACTCTAAACAAAAACCTTTCATTTTCACGGATTTCCTTTCTCCGGTGTCATCATTCTCCTCTTCGGTCTCGTCACCAGAACTTTCACCTTCCTCGCCTCCTGATTGCAGTGTCCATAACCACATTGCAGTAAGGCGAGCGTCCTCCTCGAACCCAGCGGTGTCTCCACCTTTCAGAACTAATGCCAATGCTTCCCGCGAGACCGCAGCCCAAACTTGGATTAAATATTCAGAGAGTTTCACCTGCTCACCGCTTGCCTTCTCAACGCGGGAGTACTTAGAAAATATTTCTAGTGCCGGACCGAGGCAAGCGAAGATTGCATCCGCGCCAACTACGCCCTCCTGGTTTAAACGCGGCATCCATTCATGAATTCGGCCTGGCAACTTGGCCAATACTTCACGCCAATCACCGATTTCATCTGTACGCAATTCCCCATTCGAGGATTCTCTCGGTCGGCATATTATATGTACTGAAGATGCGAGAACCGCTGATCCTTGAGCCCGAAGACGACTTGCGTTTTCTGTATCGATTGGCCAAGAACCTGTAATTACCCATCCAGCATCGATCATCGCCTGGAGTTGCGCCTCCCAACCAGCAGTGGATTTATGAGCGAACACAACAATTCCAATGCCGCAGGGTTCAAGGATTCGTCTGCCATGGTCCATTGCCAAACGCATTGTGCGTTCAAAGTAAGCAGAATCCTTACCCTTTACCTCGTCAACAATGCACTCTTCCTTTTTTGGCGTAAGGGCAGAATTGAAGAGGCCCTCATGACGACCCTGGAGCGCCCGCCTGAGCCAAACATAAAAAATATCCGATAAGTCTGCGTACGGTACGGCATCGTAATATGGGGGGTCGGTAAAGAATACCTGAGCAGAATCGTCGGGCAGTGGGTGGTTGCTCGCATCTTGCTGTTCAGCATGGCCCGCAGCCCACTGTCCTGATTGCAAGGATAGAATATCTGCCATTTTTTCTAAATAATTAATCCAAGATCCCCTTCCCTGCCCAATGGGGACCCCTTCAGCGAAATCCCAACACATGCCAATCGCCTGCCTTCCGAAAAGATGTTGTACTGTAGGTATATTTGGCTCCCAAGCGCCAAGGCTCGTACATAGGTCCACGAGTTTTGTGAGATTAAGGGCAAGAACTGTTTCAATTGCCGTTATGAATTCCTGGTCTTTAATTTCTCCAAAATGGGTCTTTGCATTGTTGATAAGGGCGGAAAATGTGCAGAGAGCGAGAGATTGCCGTGAAGTAAATAAATCTTCAAATGCATCCATCCCGTAATTGCGCTGTGAAAATGCCCGGCCGGCCCCGCTGCCTCCTCCAAGCGGAGTCGGCTCCGTTGGAATTAATGATAATTCCGATCTATGGGCGTTCTTTTTTGATAGCAGACTTTTCTTTGCTTGGTCTACGACTTTTAAATCATTTTCAGATGCCAGCCTATAGAATCGGCCCTTTTTCCCTGGGTATACACGAGCAACACAAAAAAGGCGTGCCTCATTCGCTCCGCCACGCTTCGCCTTTAGCTGACGACGTACTGAGGATACTGGCGTAGTAAAACCACAAAAGGGACAGGTGGCCGACCCGCGCTTAACAGTCGGACTACCCAAATCCACTGCTTTAGGATCGTCAAGAATCTCGAAATCAATTTTTCGTAATGCTAGATTTTTCACAAGTCGAAACCCAACTGGGCGCGACGATTTTTTTGTGAGCCAAAATCCCTTAATTAATGGGACCTCCACCCCGCATGTAGGGCCTTCGCACTGAATGGTCCTCGCCCAGAGGTATGCAATCGGAATAGAGCCATCTGCATCTTTGGGATAAAAACCCGATAGCTGTTGCTCCGCCTCTTGTTGAATCCATCGCCCCCATCTCCGAACTTCGTCAGCGAGTCCTTGGCCATACTTTGGGATATATTCGAGTGCAACTTTGTTTAGAAGAACGGCGACGGGGTTCATATCGCTAGCAAAAGTATCCGCGCCAATCCTTACGGCCTCAACTGGTATTGAGCCTCCTCCGGCGAAAGGATCTACGACAAGCGGTCGAGTTCCCCTTGCTCCTCCAAGACTTTCGTGCGCAGCTTGAGTCAGGGCTCGGCATGTTGCAAGATATTCCGGCAGAGAAGAATTAGCCCAGTCGGAAAAATCCCCGATAAAATCAAGAAGGGCATGGCGAAGAATGACTTTATCGTTAATGTCGTCAGGATTGTGCGCTAACTTACTAAATCGCGGGAACGTTTCAGTGCTCGATTTGGATAGGTTGTTTATTGCCCAATTTCTCATTTCCTTTTGGGCAATCTGCAGAAATATTTTTGGGCATTTGTCATCTTCTGGATCAGGCCAAAGCGCGGCGCACAAAACCGCACGGCAGGCGGCCAGAGGTCGCCTCGCCCACCAAAGGTGCATTTGCTTGATGTGGCCAGTAACACTTTTCTTTTCCCATCTTGAAAAGGCTGAAATCCGACGGATAGGTAAATCGACTTCAATTAATCGCTTCGGATTATTATTCATGAGAGCCTGTTTTTTTCTGAGGTTTTGAAGGTAGAGGGCGCGCCTGCTGCATGGATATTCCAGTCAGAGTGGCATGCAGAATAGACAGCACTACTTGGATGGATTTCATTGAGATGCCTACATCGACAGGCTCGGGTAAAAGCGAATCGCATGGCGCTGACCAACAGGCCGCGAATGGCGGACGCTCCCGCAATAGACGGGGATTAAAAATGTGGCCATGCCGAACGGCGTTCTTGGGCCGAGGAAAATGCATGAAGCTGTTTATTCGGGGGTTTAATTCCATTAGGTGGCGCATTGTTTTTCTAATGAATGACCGCAGATTTTATTTGATCGAAAAAACCCATCCGAATTGCAGGATCTAGGTTTTTCGCATATAGAGTGCATGAATCATTTATTATCTGTTCTTCTGACAAACTGATAGCTTGGCTGATTTTTTTCGGCCAACAATGATGATCGCCTATTTCGTTCCTCCTGTCATCGATGTTATAATGATACCGCTCCCTTAGCCATTGCTTCACGGAAGCACACAAAAACACTTTATGCTCAGGGTTTTCTTGGCCCGGCAGATAGCCCAATGCGGCTCCCCTTGCCGTCTTATATTGGTTCTCGCCTTTATCTTTGATTGACCTGATTTGCTCGGGTGAAAGCTCCTCGTCAAGGACTCCGACGACATTTACCCTACCGGCCCAGGCGACATCCACCGCATTTCTAACATTACATTCGTTTCCACCACTTTGTTCTTGTCTATGTGCAGGGGTGACAATTACTGTCCGGGCAAAATCGGAGGCATGAGCATGCAACAACGCCCGTGTTAGCGCGCAGGAAAATTCATCCTCGACTACCACCAGCAGCGCACTTCGATGGCAGTCCCCCATGATACTGTGGCATTGAAGGGCCGACAATGAAAGTATTGCGTCGATTTTTTGGCCATTCTCAGCAAGGAGAACTCGTGACTCTTCATGCAGTGCAGAAAGGAGTTCGAGACTGTGAGTTGTAAAGATGATCTGGACTCGCTTTCGCTTTGCGACTTCATTGAAATAGCATCCGAGCAGGAACTGTGCCCTTGGATGAAGCGCTAGCTCAGGCTCCTCTATCAAAACGACGCTGCCATCTGGCGCTGATTCAACCCGCTGAATGATCCATATTCCCCGCGCTTCTCCAAAGCCCATGTTGGCCTGGGAATAGGAAACGTCAGACTTCTTGGCGAATAAAATATCTAGAAAAAATTCGGCGCTTTTTACCGGAAGAATAGATATTTCCTGATATCTCGACGAGATAATGATCTTGCACCATTCAACTGCCTTCGGTTGAATGGCCCGCTGCTGCTCCATTTTAATTTCGTGGTAGTTTTCCCTGAGCCAGCCCTGGATTTCAACTAGCGGTACATGGTCCCCGGCACCAATGAACTCAACGTGCTTCTTGGGGCGATTTGTTCCACCAGGGAAGCGCCATATGCCACCTTCGTCCAAAAGCATTTCAACTGTGGTTTCCTTTGCTGCTTTCTCAGGGCTGGCGAAATCCGATGAGGCATACCTGAACACGATCTTCGGCTTGGGACTCTCAGTTGAGCCGCAGGATTCGTCGGACATTGCCAGAAAATAGGGATTTTTGCGATACCCCAATCCGCCGTCCGGAAGCAGCATGGAGGCTGCGCAAGCGTGAAGTACCGTGGTTTTTCCCGTTCCGTTTGCGCCGCAGATAGCAGTAACTGGGCTGGAAATGCTAAGCACTGTCGGTTCGTTGGCGTGCGCCCTTAGATTCCGGATCGAGATTGATCGAATGATTTCAGGGTAGTTCCCGCCATTATTGGCACGGCAAAAATGGAACAGTTCCTTTTTATGATCTTTGCTCATCAAATTCGTACGAATATCGGTCACGGCTGCGGTTTCTCCGTGCTAGTGCGCTGAACTTCTTGGACTGACAAGCGGTAGTGCTCGACTTGGACCACGGGTTTCCAGCTCAGGGTGGCCGGATTCTGAATCCGATGAACCCTTGGTTTTTCAGCGCAGTCATAAACTACGTACAGCCAGTAGTCCTGCTTCAGTCGCTGAGATGTCTTAAACTCATTGTCGGTCAGTGCGATATCGCCGACTCCCGCTCGCCCTTTCACCTCAATAAAGCGAACTCCGATGGCCGTCTCAGGATCTTCGGGATGTGACTTGCGACTAATAAGGTCGAAGCCGCGATTCTCAACCTCCACGCTCTGGACCTTCCAGCCCTCAGATTCCTCGTAGGCGATGGCAGCCTGAATGGCGATTTTCTCGATGTTCGCATCGGACACCATGGAAGCGACATCGGGATCTTCACGCTTGGGATGTGGCAATATCCACGCCCTGCCCAAATGCCGGACATCTCCGAGAGTGATTTGGCGTTCACTGATCAAGTCGCAGCGGCGTTTCTCCAGGCGATGATTGAGCTCGAACAGCCGATCGTCGACCATCTTGATCCGGCCTTCAATGCCCTGTTGCTGTGGCTCGCGGTCGCGTTCCTCCATGAGCTCGGCGAGCTGGTGGTTGGCCTTGTCAATGATCGCCCCGAGGGAGATTTCCATGTGGCGAGCCACGGTGTCGAGTTCATGGCCGCGCTCAGCCTGGATCTGGGTGAGAAAGTCCCCCAGGGCTTGATCTGCCAGGTAGGTCTCAAGACCACGCTTATCGGGTAGTCCGACATCGGGCGGCAACGTGGGCTGACCGCTGGCCACGGCGCAGTCCAGAAACAAGGTCGGCTGGCGCAGATGAAGGGTTCCATCCAGCCGCGTCTCGATGGCGAAAAGTTTGCGGTGCAAGAGTTGCCCGAGGCCGTCACTGATGGTGGCGTTGAAGAGATCTACTCGATAGGCATCGGCCCGATTCAGATCGAAGAACACCGAGCCCCGGGTGAGGTGCCGGGCGGTGCGTTCGGCGCAATCTTCGCGGACGACCTCGAACAAAGCGTGACCAGGGGTGACCCACTCCAAGGTCGGATCGTCAGTCAGCTTCGTTTTGTCGAAGGTGATGTGCTTATACTCGTGGCCGAGTTTTCCGAAACGTGGCTCAAGGCGCTCACCAGTCGGCCACAGGTTACGAGGGATGCGGCCGACGGTGAAGATGCCGGGGCGACCCCGGCCAGCTTTCGGGTGGATACCGGTGATGGGGGCGGCTCCCTGAAAGAAGTCCTCGATGACCTCGGGGACCAGACGCCGCTCGCGGGCTTCGGCGCTCTTGCCGATGATCGCACCGAGGTTGAGTTCCTTTTTGGCCAAGCCCTCCAGAGCGTTCTGGGTGATGCTCCGGAAGCGTTCGGGATCGACCTCGTGGATGATCCGATCGATGATGGCCTGTTCGGTCTGATTGTGCGCGTACATATCGCGCAGCATCTTTTCCAGCAGGTTGGCCGGCAACACATCCCCCAGGACGTTGAATACCTTGCCGGTGCGGTTGGGGTCGAGGTCATCCTCGATCGCGGCGATGCGCTCGAATAGCTTGGCCATAACCCTGCCCTCGCGGGTGTTCTGGGCCACGAAGTTGATGATGAGGCAGTCTTTTTCTTGGCCGTAACGATGGATTCGCCCCATGCGTTGTTCGAGCCGAGTCGGGTTCCACGGGATGTCGTAGTTGATGAGGAACCAGCAGAACTGAAGATTGATGCCTTCGCCGGCGGCCTCGGTGGCGACCATCACCTGGCAATCCTCGCGGAACTCGCGCTCGGCATAGATGCGCGAGCCGGGGGTGTTGCGGTCGCCAACTTTCAGCCCGCCGTGAATGGTGGTGACCGTCAGGCCCCACTCGCGGAGTTTGCCCATCGGCCGGCCTTCGCGGCCATCGCCGGTCAGGTAATCCAAGGTGTCCTTGTGCTCAGTGAAGATCAGCAGTTTCATCTTCGGATCGTTGAAGATGCCCTGTTCTTGCAGCAGTTTGCGCAGGCGAGTCAGCTTGGTCGAACTGTCGCGGCCTTCCAGCCGCTTGGCCTGGTCGATGAGCTTGCCGAGATCTTCAATCTCTTCCCGTAGGGCCGCTGGATCAATGTCGACCACCAAGCCTTCGAGCTCGTCGAGGATTTCCTGACGACTCTCGTCGTCGAGATCTTCGAAGTCCTCGGGCAGCTTCTTTTTGATCAGCTCCTGCTTGTAGCCCTCGGGGTCCTCGAGGATGTCTTGGCGCTTTTTGCGCATTCGCTCGAGGCTGCGGCGGACGGCGTAGACGCTGGAGGCCAACCGCCGTTGCAGCATTGCCATGGTGAAGCCCATCGCCCGGCCGCGCGGGGAGTCGTCGGCCTTGGCGATCTGGCGTTCGACATATCGGGTTAGAGCGTCGTAGAGGTCGAGTTCTTCACCATCGATGTCGAAGGGCGGGGTGCGAACGATGCGCTTGGTGAAAAGAAGTTTGGATTTGCCAGTCTCGGGATCCGGGAAGGTGACCAGGGCTTCCTTAACCCGGCGCAGGTAACAAGGCGCTTCCTGCCGGCGCATGGCCTCTTCGAGGCTGGCGACGTCGGCATAGAGATCCTTGTCGAGGAGTTCGAGGAAGCGCGTGAAGTGAACGGGGTCGCCCTTGTGGGGCGTGGCCGTCATCAGCAGCAGGTGGTCGGTGCGCTCGCTGAGCTCTTTGCCCAGCTTGTAGGCCATGGTCGGGTTCTCTTTCGTGCCGGCGCTCATTTTGTGCGCCTCGTCCACGATGATGAGGTCCCAGTGCGAGCGCAGCAGACTCTCTCGAGCGTCCTCAATCATGGACACCCAGGAGACCGAGGTGATGGCCATGCTGACATCTTGCCACGGATTCGAGCCGTAGTTGGCCCGCAGCAGGTCTGAGCGGATCACGGTGAACTGCTCGCGGAACTTGTCCTTCATCTCGCGCTGCCACTGGAAGGTCAGGGCTGCCGGCGTGACGATGAGGATGCGCTTGACCAGCCCCCGGATGCGGAGCTCTTTAATGAGCAAACCGGCCATGATCGTCTTGCCGGCACCGGGGTCGTCAGCGAGCAGGAAGCGGATGCGCGGCTGCTTCAGGAAGTAGTCGTAGACGGCCTCAAGCTGGTGGGGCAACGGGTCGACGCGAGCGATCGACAACGAGAAGTAGGGGTCGTGCTCGTAGGCCAGGCCCAGCCGAATCGCTTCAACTGCGAGCCGGAACTGGTGCGGGTCACCATCGAAGGGTTCGGAGTCGGGAGAGGCTTCGAGCTGGGCCAGGTCAGTCAGAGTCAGCACCCTGTCGTGAACTTGGTTCGTGCGCAGACCCTGGCCGACGAGCTTCCATTTGCTGCCGAGAGCCATAGTGAAAATGACCTTCACTGGCTCCGCGAAGATCGGCCCGGTGACGACGATGTTGAGCTTGAGTTGGTCGGGGGTCATGGCGTAGGCCCCTGGCAACGCCTTGTTTGTTCATCGATCCAGCGAAATAGGTCTGATTGCCGGAATCGCCATTGGCCACGGACCTTGAAACAAGGGATCTCACACCTTTGGGCCATGGTATAAACCGTCTTCTCTGCTACCTTTAGAAAGGTTGAGACGTCGGCGATGGTCAAGATTTGATCAGTCATTGGCAACGCTTTCCAACGGTTACCAAATGATCTTGGTGCGTCCGAATGCGCAAGCCTGAAGATTCTCAACCGGTCAAAGGTCTTCTCTCAACTCTGGATAGCTTGCTGTCGCATAGGCTCGTTTGTCATGCTCTATCGGATGATCTATGGCGTTTACACGTACATGGGCAGTAGGGTATTAGATTCAGCCCTCTGCTGGGGGTATCCCAATATCACCCCGAGAGGATAATTGCAGATTTGACCCGCCGAGGGCGGGCGCATACTTCTAGCTATGCGTTGGTCATCTCTCCAGTCTTCTTCATCATGAGTCAGGAACCCGCGCATCCACCGGACCGTTCCGATCCTGAGAAGCCATCAAGATGGCATCGGTTCTGGCTCCAAGTACAGCGTCTACCGCGCCTTTCAATATTCCTGCTCGATTGGATGGTGGGAGTATCCCAGCGGTTACTCTTCCTTGGTGTAATGGCGGCGGTTGGCTACTCGCTTTGGCAAATAATAGAAGGAGGTAACGCACAGCGTGACCAGGTCCTTGAGTTAGTACGCCTGCTCAACGAGTGCTGGAAGGTGCTGGTTGTCGTAGCGATCCTGGCCTTTCGCCGCGAAATTTCCTCATTAATGGCCAGGATCATTTCGCTTGGCAAAAACGGCGTACAGTTTGCAGTTTCTGAGGCCGGCGAAGATCTTGGAATGGAAGATTCTCCAGTCCCCCCTCCTAAGCGAAAACCGAATGGAACCGTCTCGCAGCCGGGGCCGGAAAGCGGAACCAATGCGTAAGGCCAATATTCTGCCCAATCGTCGCTGGCGTCTGGGATATGCCATGCCCCCCGATAGGCGCATCTTCTTCAGAATCTTGAACGCATACCCAGTTAACATGTTCATTCTGGATAAGCCAAATTTTGAAATTGCCGGCAATGGCGGGATGTTTTTCTCCTTTGGCGGTGGACAGAACATTAGAAACCAGGTTGGACAGGTGACTTTGCCAAACGAGTTTATTGGCGACACTGTTTTTTACGTGATCGAAAACCCAAACCCCATGCCAGTGGATGTAGCCTGGGAGGCAGGTATGGTTGCCTCCTCGTCTCAGATGCCTTCAATCAGCGGCGGGCCTTGGTAAATGGCGGCGAGTGAAAGGGACGGAACGAATTATTGTATGAGATCTTCTTCAGCGATTGCGCCTTCGCGTTCCTTTGGCTATAAACTGACAGGTTATCCTTCCATGAACCGAGTGGAGCGGAATCCTATGGCGCAGTCGCGTTCTTGTTGTCTGCAATTACATCATTGATTCGTTGCATGGATTCAAATGCCTTGGCAATTCGCGCCGGATCGGAAAGCATGGCGGCATCCTTTATGACAATTGTTTTTGTGCCGCTAAATTTCAAAATTATTTCCTTTTGGATGGCGACCAATACCGGCCGAATAACCAATGTGTCTCGCTCGAGAGCGGAAAATGCATCTGATAAACACTTGAACCCTTGATGTAGATGACGATAGCTATTAATCTTTAACGCCTTCAATCTTGGATCGCCAAGGAGAATACTTGTATCTCCATTAAATATGCTTTCAGATGCCCCAAGAATGTCTATTTTTACATCCTCCAATAATTCCTCGTCGGAAAGAGCGGAATCCCGAAACATCTTATGCATGAGCGCTTCTGGCATTCCGAGAGAGGAAATAGCAGGAAGCACTCGCCGTAACAGATAGAGCGACGCAATTTGGACAGAAAATGGATGCACCGCACCTTTCATGAGGAGGCCTTCGGTGATGCGATTTCTGCTCTCCTCGTTGATCAATCCCCGCACGAAATGCAAAAGTTTAAGATCGAGACCAGACTTGACCTTAGCCAGATCGGTGAGGTACTGTTCCAGGCCCTTAATCGTACATTCCTGGGATCGGATGAAAAATACCTCCCCTATGCAACGTGCTTGAAGACAAAAAGTTGCGTCCCCAGTGCCCTGCAAGCGCGCGCGGCGTGAGTGGTCATTCCATGGACAACATGGTGAATAGTTCCGTCTGGCATGGTCATGCGCTGCGAAAGAACATTTTGAAACAGCTCAAAGATAAAACGCGTCGATATATTATTTCCCTTTCTTCCTCGGTGATATGGCAGGGTTCGATGCCGTTCCTTCAAATACGCACGTACTGATCTCTGCATCAATGACCACACCATCAGGCCGATGCAGTAGATGAATCCCAGCGAAGCAATACGATGTGGGGTGTTAAGAAATACCGGATTCATCGCTGCACTCGACTTGAGCCAAGAAAAGCCGTGCTCGTTATAATATTGACCTTTATAGCGTGAGATCATGTCCCGATCGTTCATCGTCCACCCGTTATTGCGTGTGCGAATAATGACGAATGTCGCGGCCATCTCCAGCCGCTTCCCGGCCGAATCGTCGGCGATTGGGACGATGGTATAGGAAATTCGCCAATGCGGCTGCTTGATGCCCGGTTCAGCCTTCTTTGCCGGCCGACCACGCCCACGGGCATATTCACCCTTATGGTGGGCAATCGTCGTCGTCAGATTCAGTGTCGTGCGTTGCTGGGCGACGACGTCTCGGTCAGCGGCTCGCTTGGCATCTTCCTCGCACGCATAGGCGCGCTTTTGCGCTGCCCTGATGAAGTTCTTCGCAGCCCGCTCCTCGCGTTTGCGAATCCGAACGAGAGTTTTGACCTTGCGCTTGTGCAGTGCTGATGAATAGACGCGAACAGCGCGTGCCGGAACAGTCAAATGCTCAGTCCATTGGGGCTGTCCATCGACTTCGGGATGGACGATAGTGAACGGACAAACGACATCGAACCCCATGAACTCGTAGCGCTCATCCGGCGCAGATTTCCGCCTCTTATTTGGGATGACCACTGTCCCATCAGGCTTCCATGCCCTGGACATGATCTCGGAATGGACCTTATGATTTCGCGGTAATCGCGAGAGGAGCCGCATGTGTTCGCGCTGAATCATGGTGAGTACGGTCCCGCTCCATGCTTTGCAATCGGCGACGCAGACCACCTCTCGCGGATCTGCGACCAAATGCCGTAAGCGGGCAAAGAAGTCTGCGGCAGCTGCCGTATCAGAGCGATTGCCGTCAAGCACCTCACCAAAGGCGGGAATGCCATCGCCTGTTAGCATCATCCCGAACATGATTTGCTTGAGGTCAGGGCGGTGATCCTTGGAGTGGCCGTAGGTAACCCAAGGTGGCAGCTCGCCCTCACCTGACAGAACCTTATCTTCGATCTCGTAGTCTCCATAACATGTGAGGCTGGTGGTGTCGAAGTGGAAGTAACGCGTATCGAGGCGAAAGGCGGTAATGACCTGGGTAGCGATGGCGAACATCAACTTCTCGGGTCCGGCGGCCCAGAGATCGTCCATGGCCTTGGCCAGGCGCTCTTCGGGGAATTCCTGGATGGAGAAGCCGGGATCGCGCATGATGGTCGGCATATCATAACGCTCAAGACGCTCGCGGACACCGTAGAGATCGTGATCACCAACGAAGATAGCGGACAACATGACAGCCACACAGTCGCTGGTAGAAACCTTCGAGCGTGGATCGTCTCGCACAATTGCATCGATGACATCGAGCAATTTTATGCGACGGAGAATATCCATGAGAAGCGGAAGATGATGCAGCCTTAGTGGCTGCGACAACTTTGGTATCATCGTAACGATGATAGCGTCAGGAATTATCAAATCACGATAATTCTTACGTCGATGAATGATTACGTAAATTTTACCATGTCCATGAAAGTCAATAGAATGCTGCGATAGAACGAATTCAGTGAAATCGTCTTCAAATCGCCGTCCAATGGATTAAGAGTCCGTATATGGGTATATAATGCCAGCAAATGAATAATTTCATCCGCTCGATTGCCGACCATATTTTTCGGATAAATGAAACGATGAATTACATCACCGCTGCACGGCGTAACTCAAATGTCGCCGGAATTACCCCGGAAAGCTGCAAGATGCCAGGAATGCACGTTAATGCCAATGTGTCTGAGAAAATCTATGTGATATCCAAAAATCGAAGCAAGACCGGTGTTTATTCGCTCGTCTTCCCGACACTTCCCGATCCTTTCTTGCAATTCAGCCAGGTCGTGGTCGGTCACCAACTGGAGGCCGAAATCTTTGAGCGCTTCTCTAATTATCTTATCGGCACTCTCGAGGTCGATTATTGGTTTAACATTGAAAAACATTGGGATGAGTTTCGGGACAGCTTGCAATCTGCGCGACAGGTCTAAGCCGGAGGTATAAGACACGCTGATCCTTCGGAGTAGAGCGTCTACTTCAGCAACCTGATGGGATTGGCCAAATCCGGCGAGGGATTCGTATTCTTCCATCAGTGACTTGACGAACCCGTTTACTGCACTATTCGCGATCTCTTCTTCGATCTCAGCCTTGAATCCTAGGCAAAGCACGATGGCAGGACCGGTCAGATCGCTGGATATATAAATGTGATATTCAAAATTATCCACGTCAGGAAGGAGTTTGGAATCGCACAATCCATACATCAAGAATTTTACAATCTCCCGAATTAAAGCTGGTCGGGTATACCTCTCTGCAAATTTCTTACATTGGATGACGCCGCATGATTTCCCGTTCCGATACAAAGCAATGTCCCTGCCGCGCTCACCCACGCCTTGCATCAATGCAATGCTGGAGAACGGGCAGATTTTCCCAGGAGCGCTCTCTTCTTTCAAGAGCAGATAGCACAGCCGCTCAAACGCTCTGTCGTCCAAATCGCTAAACGGATATAGTGTTACACCCGACTCGATGGCGGTCGGTTTGTAATCGGACTGCAGTTCTGCCTCGATTTGTGATTCGGCGATCGTTTTTTTCACAGCAGCTTATCCGCGTAGTAGTTATTGGCGATTCGTATAATGGGTGGCTGCCATGGGCTGCGATTTCCGCAACAAGAGGCGGTAGAATAGCTGGCCCGGGGCAACCCCTATCACCTCGAGCCATTGTGAAATGGCACGGCACATAGCCGGGGGCACCGTCATGTGTGATTATAGAGCCGGCGACTCGGTCGCGGGATGCGATGATGGGGGAGGAGGGGTTTCCTTAAACATCCGCTTTCTATCTTCCTCGAGAAGCTTCAGGTGGTGATCGAGTATAGGCTTAAGCGCACTCATTCTGAGTGCCCCAAACGTCCCTCAAAACTTTTTCGCAGTAGCACAAGGTAAAAAGCGCAACAAGGGCAGGTAAAAGGAACGATCCATTGGCCAGTTTCCAGACCATATTCGCGCGCTCCTGTGCCTTATCTAATGCCGTTACGCTCACTTGCCCCGCAGCAGGTGGCAGTGGGGAGGAAGGGATTTCGATTTTTGTCCGACTTAAGGCAAATGCCTGCTCGAATCCGGGTGGAAATGTTACGTAGAGCTCCACGTCGCTCCTTCGTACTCTTGTATCCGTGACCTCTTCAAATGTTTGTGGGACGTAAACATCCAAGAAAACGCGGAAGCTCTCGAAGTCGTTATCGAACGCCCGGACTATGTTCTCAAGTGAGCTTAGGGTAAGGTCTAGATCTAGGCTAACGGGGCTTCGCCCCAGCCCGACGAGATGTAGGTACATCGGTAGTCTTTTGCCTTCTTGATCGTCTGCCGGTCTATGGAGGTCACTGCCATGGCTACGCCCAGTGTCGCGGACATCCTCGATCATCATGTGACCTTCAGCCTCGAGGGAATCGATCGGATGTACCTCAATGGCTATGTCCCTGGCCTGCAGAGCGAAGGCGGCGTGGCCCATTTCCTGCGCAAGCATCGTGGTGCGAAGATGGCCTCGAGCTGCCTGTTGGAACCGATCAGTCGTGATTTCGCCAAGGCGGTCGATCGCTTCGTCGACGATCATCGCATTGATGTGGTCCGCTTCGAGAAGGGCCAACGCAAGGATGACGTGACCAAGGAACGGCTGGCCGCCTTCACCAAGCGCGAAGGAGTGGTGTATCTGGGTCGAGCCCAGGAGAAGATGTGGACGTTCCGCACGGAGAAGCGCCGGAATCCCAAGACCGGGCAGACATTCCCCTGGTTGGTACGTGCCACGGCTGTGGTTATGCAGAATTACTGGTACTGCGTCGATGACGATTTCGGCCCGTTCTTCCTCAAATTCGGGACCTACTTCCCCTATCCTGCGAAGCTGTGCCTCAACGGACACGAATACCTGAAGCGGCAGCTGACCAAGGAAGGGATTGCCTTCGAGGCTTTGGACAATGGCATCCTGTCGTGCGCTGATCCCAAGCGGGCTCAGCAGATCATGGATCAGCTGACCTCGCGGAAGATCGAAGCGCTCTTCACCCGTTGGCTCGCTCGCCTGCCTCAGCCGTTCCCGGCCAAGGATCGGGCCGCCGGCTACCAGTATCAGCTGTCGATCTTCCAGGCCGAGTTCTCCCTGACCCAGGTCTTCGACCGTCCGCTGTCCGGTCGCCGCTTCTTCGAGCAAGTCATCACCGACAACTGGACGCTCGGGCATCCGTCCCAGGTCCAATTGATCTTCGACCGGCGTACGACCAAGAAGACCCCTGGGCAATTCCGCACCCGCATCCTGAGCGACGGGGTGATCCCATCGCTCCATGTCGATTATAAGTCTACTCGCATCAAGCAGTACTATAAGGAAGGGAGGGCTCTGCGCACCGAGACGACCATCAACAACACCTACGATTTCAACATCAACCGTGGTCTTCGGCATCTTCCCGAATTGCGGGAAATCGGCTTTGCCGCCAATCGACGCCTCCTGAGCGTCCAACGTGCCTGCCGGGACACGATCGACGGGGAGGATGCCTTCCGGCGCATCCACGACCCCGTGAAGACAGCCACCGGGGAGACCGTGGTGGCAGGTTTGCGCTTTGGTGATTATCGCGTGCATCGACTGATGTCCCAATTAATCGTATTAGCGGTCCTGCCAGGGGTAGTACGCGCGAGGCAACTCCGCAGCCGTCACGGCACCCTTCCGGCATTGCCCGGACAATGTACCCCTGGCAGGGCCACTTACGATTTGCGGCGGTTGCGACTCCATGGGCTCATCGAGCGCATCCCTGGAAAGCTGGCATATACTGTCACCGACTTCGGATTGCAGGCGGCGCTGTTCTATACCCATGCCTATGACTCCCTGATTGCACCGGGAATGGCAGACCTATCGCCGAACATCACAGCGGCACCGTCGCCAGTGCGAAGGGCCTATGAGGCATTCACTCGCGCATGGCATCAGCAGACGGATTCCGAGATCAGGCGCACTGCATGACTTTGACTTCTTTGGTCAAACTCCACTCTCTCAAGAACCCTAGAGTAGCCGGCGATTCGGGTTGAAAAGGATATTGACGATGCAGCGATAACCCGTTCTTGGAGTCGGCGTAATCCAGCATTCTCCCGAATTGTCTCCTGACGGCGATCTAAGTGCCGAGTATACGCCTCTATGGCGCGGTCATATTCGTACTTATCACGGGATCGCTCAAAGGTCCGGTCTAAAAAATAACGGTAATCAACGAAGTTGACCCCTAGAGCCGATTCCGCATCTCTCAGGGTCTTTGTCAACATCTGGGCAAGGTGCTCTTGGAGCTGACTCCCAAATGACTGGCGGATTCTTCCCTCCATTTCGGAAATTTCCCAGGCTTCTGACTCCACCGTTTCCTGAGATTGAAAGGACCGCCAGAACGCATCTCTTGGATTAAGCCGGTCTCGTATCGGCTTCTTGGGGACAAGCCGCAAGCGAATGGGTTCGAGTTTCATAGTTCTGCTTCCTCCCGCATGCTATCTCTGGTTGGTTTAAAAGGTAGATGGCAGCTTGGATAAAAGACGGCATGCCGCCTCTTCCTGGTGAATCGCTGGGCCCGAAATTACTGCCGGCGGCTGGCCTTCGTTTTCGTCGATCGATTCATGGGGCGATAAGACGCGCGGCCTGCCCACCCAGGTCTTCGCGGTTGTCGTCATAATACCGCAAGGTATCCGCCTTGGCTATCCAACACCCTAAAAACGACGTACGCATCATCGCGCCATGGCATGATGCTGACGCTCTTGCTGCATCTTCGACATGAACCAGGAGCGCCCGTCGTTCTGGATGCCCAGTCGTCAGTGTTGCCTTCAATTCCCCCGCGAAGACTGAGGAGCCAAACGCCAAAGGCGGCAGTGCCGCGATTCAGGACGGCATGAGTGCTCCACAAGGCAGCGCGCCAGGCCTGGTCGGTCATCGACGTTTCCGGTCAGCCGAATGGTGTAGGCGCGTTGGGTCGTTATGTCGTCAGGTATGGTACGCCGTTATTTCATGAGAGATAGCAAGCAACGAACGATTTCTGGACGTATTGCACGTAGTCCGTGACTACCCCTGGGCTACGTGCAATACCTCGCAGAGGTACTACTTATTGAGAAGCGACAATCTCCTAGGTCGCCGCCTGGACTGGTTGAGCCGCAGCCTCCGGCGGAAGCGCCGCAGGAGGCGGCGGCGGAATCGCCTTCTTCTTGCTTGTAGGCTTCGCCCGCTTGAGCTTCGGCGCGACAACGACAGCTTTTTGAGCAGCAGGATCCTTAGCAACTTGCGTCACCAGTGCCCGCTTCTTTTTCGCCGCTTGCCGACGAACCACGGCGACAGGGGCTGGAGCTGGAACCGGGGCAGCGGCCTGTGCAGCCTTCTTGCCCACCGCCTTCTTGACTGCGCGACGAATCACATGCGCCTTCGTCCCCGTGAGGGGGCGAACCACACGCGGCTGTGCAGCAACACCAGAAGCCTCCTGGAACATTGTGGCGAGCAACGCCGTCGCTTTCGTGAGCACCTTTCCCAGCTTCTTGATGATAGCTGCGTTTGCCTTGCTTGGACGACCAATGGCTGCCGCACTTCCGGGAGGGCGCCCACGAGGAGCGCCCTTGGCCGCCGCCATCGATACTCCGCGCCGTGCGCCCTTCGGCCCAGCCGCTTTCACGACTGCTGCGGCTGAGATGCCCAGGAATTTGGCGAATTTGCTCACGCAGCGAGCATTGGGAACCCGTACCCCCAAGAGGGCGGAGCGTAGGGTTGGGAAGCTGATGCCGATCTTCTTGGCGGCCAATCCCGTCCCCAATCCCTGGGATTCGATTTTCTTTTGAAGTATTGCAGACAGGGCGGACATGAAGTACCTTTCACATGGTGTGGATGGCCCGGTCGGGGAATTCGAATAAATCACCCGCTAGAGGTGAATGTGGTTAAAAAATACTGCGTGTCGTGCGATGACCGAGTCAACGAAGAATCGAAGGAATTCCCTGGTTTGCAAGACGTGTTCCTCCGGTTAAAAGCGAGCTATAAGTGCTGCAACACCCACGCAAAATATTCCTGAGCAGGAACGCACATAGTCCCTATGGGCCTATCCTAACCCCACAACGTCTGCCCTCTATAGGAGCGATCCTGGGCCTTGTCTCTGATGATCGATGATCCTCTGGTACTCGATCAGCATCGCATCGCTGGTGTGTCCCGTCACAATGCGCGTCGCGAGATTGATCTTCCCATCGAGGGCGGCTTGCGTGACATACCCAACTCTCAGTGAGTGTCCGCTGACATTATGACGAATCGAGTATGACTTGAGGAGATTTGCCACGCTTCTCGTTGTCAGGCGCTCGTGCGACACCGTTCCATAGCGATCCACTGGCCTGAAGAGCGTGCCGGTCGTGATTCCGGCCATTTCGCACCATTGATGGCATGCCCGGATCGCGTCATAGATCGGATTCTCGGCCCTGTAGAGCGGTTTCGGATAGCCATTGCTATCCTGATCAGTTTTCGATTTGGGTATCCATAAAGTCCAGCCGACCTCGCTCTTCCTGATGTGCTCGAGGTCGACCTGGACGATCTCGGATCGTCGCAGTGCGCAGCTCCATCCCAGAAGTAGCAGCGCCGCATCCCGGAGCCCGATGAGCGTGTTGCGATGCTCGCGTGCCAGGTCGACCGCTCGCAGAAGATCATCGCGGATGATGGGGTCTTTCCGATCCTTCACTTGATTGAGACGACGAAGCAACCCCTTGAGCCAGGAGCGCCATTCTGGAGAATTGTTGGGAGCCGGGCGGTTTGTGACCTCGAAGCTCTTGCCGATCGCCGCGACGGCTGTCCGGATCGAGCTTTTGCCAATCCCTGGCTGGTGTCCGCGTGCGTCGGCCGCGCCGCCGCCGGCGACGTGCTGGAGGTAGATGAGCCGGGGGTAGGCCAGAAGGTAGAGGTAGTCGCACACCGATTGGTTGCGGAATCGCTCGAGGCCAGCGCCCAGGCAGAAGTGCCAGTAGTTTCGGATGATGGGACGGTAGTCTTCGGCGGTCTTCGCGCTGACGCTCCAGCCGATTCGCTGCATCAGGTCATGGAACTGGCCGTCGAGATCGGGCGGGAGTTCCGTGGCCCGCACGCGGTGCTCGCCCTGGTAGACGAGGGAGAGGTCATGGACGGGGAGCGGCAAGGCTTCAAAGGCGGGCTTCGTCAGAGCCACAGAGGGCCGCTGGGGCGGTTCCGTGCCGCCTCCGGTCCCATGGACGTCCTGCCGCGTGATTCCGGCCACAGAGAGCCTCCGTGACGGGGCGCGATGGCCCCCTCCTCTTTTATTATGACTTCCTATAAGCATACATTATAGGAAGTCAACGAGAGAGGGGGTCTCGGCGGCAGGTGTATTTTCCAGTGTTCTATACGTATTTTCATTGGTATTATG
>Ga0302319_10001979_pt1 | contig 45057 bp, 38 predicted proteins | sample Bog_T0_2_FD_203319 | JGI IMG/M metagenome (GOLD analysis project Ga0302319, IMG submission 203319) | Peat permafrost microbial communities from Stordalen Mire near Abisko, Sweden - Bog_T0_2 | ecosystem: Environmental > Terrestrial > Soil > Wetlands > Peat | place: Sweden: Abisko, Stordalen Mire...
CCCGGAACCGCGCTCGCCGGCAACTGGATTTTGTATCCAACGGCCTCATATCCGCGACAACGCCGGTCAAACATCCGTGCCAGCATCGGCACATTCAGATCGGCGTAGTCGTAGACCCTGACCTCGGTTTTCCCATCGAAGAGGCGATGCAATCGGCCGACATATTGCGCAATCGTTCCCTGCCATGAAACCGGCATCGTGAGGAACAGCGTATCAAGTCTCGCATCATCAAACCCCTCGCCAAGGTATCGCCCTGTCGCCAGCAACAGCCGCTCCTCCTCGCGCGGAATAGCCGCCAATTGCTGGTTAACCGCCTTAAGATCTTTCCGACCCATGCCGCCACGCAGAACGATCAGGTGCCGAACCCGAGGTGAGAGAAGGCTGAAGAGGCGATCCAGATGTTCCCTACGTTCCGTCAGTATGACGGGCGAACGCCCCTCTTGAAGGACTCTGACCACGTCCTCACAGATCAGATTGTTTCTCTCCTCGTCATTGGTCAATTCAGCGTAGAGGTCATTGAACTCAATTCGTTTGTCTGTATCGGGCTCACGCAACGGCCGGAATGCCGTCGGGCGGACAAAGACATGATGCTCGAAGGGTCGCGTCAGCGCCTGGCTCTTGGCATGGACGCGGTGGCGAACGGGGCCGCACTGCATGAACACGATCGGATGATGTCCATCTTTGCGAATTACGGTTGCGGTCAATCCCGTAACATACTTCGCCTTGGCCCGACGCGCGACCTGCTCGAAGCTGAATGCGGGGAGGTGGTGGCACTCGTCGACGATGATATGACCATAATCGGCCACTCGATCGTCCACCGTTCCTTTGCGGACAAGGCTCTGAAGCAGCGCAACATCCAGAGCTCCGGTGTATTTCTTCCGGCCACCGCCGATTCGGCCGATCGATTTCTCCGGCAGGTCGAGAAAACAACGAAGCCTTTCAACCCATTGTTCCAGCAACTGCTGCCGATGCACCAGAACGAGCGTATTGACTTGGCGCTGTGCGATCAGCCAGGCACCAACGACTGTTTTCCCAAAGGCAGTAGTGGCGGAGAGAATACCAGTGTCGCTGGCCAGCATCGCCTGAGCGGCCGCCAGCTGCTCCGGGCGCAATTGCCCGCTAAACGCGGCCTCGAGCGGAACACCTACGTAACGCTCGTCTTGTACAGCCACAGAAATCTTCAAATCGGCGCAAAGGCGCTGCAAGCTCTCAAGGCAACCGCGCGGCAAACTGATGTAGGAGGGATGATCCTCCGCGCACGAAATGATCCTGGGTTTATCGAAGACAGGCAGCCGCATGGCTTGAGCCCGGTAGAATTCCGGATTCTGAAATGACGCCAGGCGGATCAATCGGTTGTGCAGCGCCGGCGTCAGCGGTTCTTTCGCGACATAGATTTCGCTGGCCAAAACCACGTCCAGCGTCTCGGGCAAACGGCCGCCAATCGGGGGATCCTTCCCATGACGCGATGGCGGTGTTTGCCAGGTAACGCTTGTCTCTTCCTCCGTCGGAGGGAGGAGAACTCCGACAATGCGACCGGTCGCCTCGGCCGACTCAAGAACATGCTCGACGGCAGGCCTATCCATTCGCCGGATGGTCGAGAGGAACGCCCATTGGTCGACATGGGGCACGAAGTTCGCGTCGAGGAACACAGAATTTCCAAGATCGCGCGCCTGCTTTTGCAGCGGCAAGGCGATCAGATTGCCGAAACCGCCCTTCGGGAGCGTATCCTGATTGGGAAAAAACCGGTCATAGGACCTCAGGCCAAGCTCGGGCCGCCGTTCCATGGTCTCCGTCAGAATGTGGGCGCCAAGACGCCGCGCCAGCGATGCTGGAATCGCCATGTCGAAGAAGATCCAAATGTGCGCGCCGTTGCCCGAGCGCGATCGTTCCAGCGCCGCGGGAATGCTCAATAAACCACACGTTTCCAGAAACGCGCCTGCATCCGCGCGCCAATTGTTCTTGTCGAAATCGACCGCGAGAAAGAAGCTGGTTTCATCCTGGAGCATGGGGTACACGCCCATCACGAACGGTGCCCCAGCGTTGTCGCGTCCCTGCAGGTGCCAGGTGACGACCGCATCGGCGATCGGACGGAAGCCTTGATGCGGACAGTCCGTACACTTGATCTTCGGCTTTTCGCAGACCCCCCGCACCCACTCATTGGCGCAATGTGGCTGATAGCCAGCTCTGCCCGACTTCTTACTTTCGAAGCGACGCGCATACACATCCTCTCGGCCGCGAAACAGCGACCGAAAGAGCCTGATCTTCATTGCCGGGGAAGAGCGACTGTCGACCGCTCGGTCGCGCTGGTCGGCGGAGTCAAGCGAGCTGACGATGATCTTGTCCGTGAATGGAGCCTGCGGAAAAGTCATCATCGCGTTATCCTCGCGGATTTAACACACTCGCGCTAGGTTATCCGAGAGAGATCCCTGCCTCGATCTTGGCCCGTAGCCGCAAACACACAAACTAATGTTATTCGCCGGCAGGGGACCGTTCAAGACAAAAGCGGACACGTTTTGGCGGCCGGTTCTCGCGCATCATTTCGACGCAGGCGCCGGGCCGTCCCGTTCACACTTTCGAAATATTTTTCAGAGCGCCGGATCCTTGTATAAAATATTGTCAAGCCAGGGTTCAGCAAGGGTTCGCCGAAGATGGCCGGAAAAGAGCACCGCTATCGCCCAATCATCGTCTGGACCGGCAACACCGGCACGGGCACTTCAAGCTACAAGGCCTATGAACGCGCGCACATCATCAGCGCTTCGGGCAAGACCGAGATCGCCGGTTCGTCTGACAAGAGCTTTCGCGGCGACGCGAGCCGCTGGAACCCGGAGGATTTGCTGGTCGCGTCCGCGTCCACCTGCCATATGCTCTGGTATCTGCACCTCTGCGCGGCTAGCGACGTCGTCGTGCTCGACTATCGCGACGAACCGGAAGGGCTGATGATCGAGCAGGCGAACGGCAGCGGCGCGTTTTCTCGAATCGTGCTGCGGCCGCGCATCAAGCTGGCGGCTGGTTCAAGCGAGCAGCGGGCGGGCGAGCTGCATCATGAGGCGCACACGATGTGCTTCATCGCCAACTCCGTAAAATGCGAGATTGTAATCGAACCGGTGTTCGACAGCCAAGCAGTTATAGCGGAATGAAAGGTCAGTCGGCATCCTGAGTTTAGCATCGGTGTTCGAGGCCTCGGTTGAATGATGAAATAAACTTAACCTCGTGACGCGTGGAGGGGAATTTTTCATGTGCTTGCACGCACCTTGATGCGTGAAACTTGTTGCTTCGTCATTGCGAGCCCTCTTGGGCGAAGCAATCCAGCTTTGGAGCGGCAAAGAAGCTGGATGGCTTCGTCGCGAAGGGTTCCTCGCCATGACGGGGCCCTACCATCCGGTCTCAGTTTCAGGAGAGGCCGGATCGCGTGAGCGATCCGGGTGAGGAGGAGCCTCAGAGAATTTCGCCGGCCACGGGTTTACGCAGCGGAGCTGATCGCATCGCCACCTCGCCTGCTGAATCTCCCTTCACCCTAAATCGCTGCCGCGAATGTCGACATCTCCCCGCTGGCGGCTATCAAATTCACACATCCCCTCTGCTGTCGTTCCGAGGCGCGCGTCCGACCGCTCCAGCGCGTTGGATGGGCGAGCCCGGAACCCATCCCTCATCTCGCTTGGAGCCCGATGGATTCCGGGCCTGAGCCTCCAGTCGGCTGGCGCCGACCGAAGGCTCATCCCGGAATGACGGTGAGAGATCGGGGTGCCGGCGCTCGCGATCGACTTGTGTGCATCCGACAGCCGCTGGCGGGAAGAGGTGCATAACGTGCTATTTGCAGTCTTTACGGCGTATCGGGCGCATCAAGGATTGCCTAACTGATAGGACTTATGTCCCAGGCAATTGATCTATCAATCACAGCCGGCACAGTAGGCGCCACCGACGTGGCGTGTCCTGCCCGCGTGGCAACGCCCGCCCCCGCTTCAGCCCAGTTCCTGTTCCACCAATCCCGCGAGATAACTCGCGCCGAGCGGCAGCAGGTCGTCGTTGAAATCATAGGCGGGGTTATGCACCGGCACGCCGCCTTTGTCGGGCCCGCGCTGGCCGAACATCAGATAGGCGCCGCGGCTGCGTTCGAGCAGGAAGGCAAAATCCTCGCCGGCCAGGATCGGGCTGCCGTCGCGCTGGACGTCGATGACGCCTTGGACCTGAGCGGCGCAGTCGGCGGCGCGCGCGGTCTCCTCAGGGGTGTTGATGGTGGCCGGATAGGCCCTTCGATAGTCGATCTCGGCGCTGCCGCCCTGCGCCTCGGCGGTCAGGGTCACGGCGCGGTGGAACAGGGTTTCGATGCGGTCGCGCACGTCGGGCTTCAGGGTGCGCACCGAGCCGCGCAGTTCGACCGTTTCCGGCAGCACGATGTCCGAGGTGCCGCCATGGATCTGGCCGATGCTGATGATCGCCGATTCCAGCGCATCGATATGGCGCGAGGGCAGCGCGTTGAGGACAGAAATCACCTGCGCGGCGATCGCCACGGCGTCGATGCCCTGGTGCGGATGCGCGCCATGGGCGGAGCGGCCGCGCAGCGCCACCTTGAAATAGTCGATCGCCGCCATCGCGGTGCCGGTCAGCGCCTTGACGGTGCCGAGCGGCAGGTCCGGGCTGTTGTGGATGGCATAGACCGCGTCGCAGGGAAAACGCTCGAACAGCCCGTCATCGAGCATCGCCTTGGCGCCGGCGAGGCCTTCCTCCGCCGGCTGGAAGATCAGGTGCACGGTGCCGGCGAAATTGCGCGTCGCGGCGAGATAGTTCGCCGCGCCCAGCAACATCGTGGTGTGGCCGTCATGGCCGCAGGCATGCATGCGGCCGGGGTTCTGCGAGCGATGGGCGAAGCCATTGCTCTCGGCCATCGGCAGCGCATCCATGTCGGCGCGCAGACCGATGGCGCGGTTGCTGCCGGCCGCCTGGTGGCGGCCGCGGATCACACCGACCACGCCGGTGCGGCCGAGACCGCGATGTACCTCGATGCCCCATTCCGCCAGCCGTTCCGCCACCTTTGCGCTGGTGCGCTCCTCCTCGAATCCGATCTCCGGATGGGCATGGAAATCGCGGCGCCAGGCGGTCATGTCAGGATGCAGCTGATCGAGATGGTCACGCAGGCTCATCGGGCTCTCACGGGGCTGTTGGGTATCGCCACCGGTTTAGCGTGGCGCCCCCGCACCCGCAAGGCGCGGGCCGCGAGCGGGCTGCCCGAGATTCGTGCAGGGCAGCATCAAGACCGCCAGGCGATGACCTGCGGCTCAATGCCGTCTCATCATGAAGCCGTCGAAGAATGCCGCGAGCAGACCATAGCCATCGAGCGGAAGGACGTGGGCGATGTACTGGTCGGGCCGTACCATCACCAGGCAGCCGTTCTGGCGATCGATGCCACGCATCGCGAAGATGTCCTGGCCGCTTGGCAGGTCCGCGCAAAAGATCTTTTCATAATCGGGAAGTCCGAAACGCCCCTTCCGCGGCAGCAGCAAAGGCGGCATGGTTTCGATGGCGAGGTCGTGATGGCCCTGCTGGAACACGGCGCGGAGATCAATCACCGAGTCGATGTCGTCGTCGCTCCCGGTGTATCTTTTCACAGGCGATTGCGGTGCCTCGGCGAGAAAATCGCACAGCGCCCGGATGGCGGAATCCGGCGCGGCGGGATTTTCCGCCGCGGCGAAGGCGAAGATGCGCCAGCGTCCGTCGGCCTTGATCGTATGGCCCAGTTGCATCGGTTTGGCATCGCTCAAGCGGATCACCGGCGCCGAATGAAATCGCATGCCAATGGTCAGACCGCTGGCCAGATTCTGCCAGGTCGGCTCTCCGGTCAAAAGCGCCGGACGGTAACGCGCTGCAGTGCCCGCGGTATAGCGGCCATGGCTGACGAAATAGCGCTGCGTCTCCGCCGGGTCGAACCCCCTGCCCTCCGCGGTCGCTTTTGAAGCGGAGGCGAGCACCGAGGCCCATTCGCGATCGAAGTCGATCAATTCCTTGGCGATGGCCTGGCGTTCCGCGGAATAGGTATGCAGCAGGCTTGGCGGGCATTGTCGGCGCAGCACCGAGGCCAGCTTCCAACCGAGATTGAAGCCATCCTGCATCGAGACGTTCATGCCCTGGCCGGCTTTCGGACTGTGGGTGTGGCAGGCGTCGCCGGCGATGAAAATGTGCGGCAAACGCTCCGCATCCGCCGCTGGCACGTCGTCGAACTTGTCGCAGAGGCGCTGGCCGATCTCGTAGACCGACCACCAGGCAACCTCCTTGACCTCAAGCGTGTGCGGTTTGAGAATCCGCCTGGCCGCCGCGATCAGATCATCGGCCGTGATGTTGCGATTGGACACCCGTTCACCGGCGTCAAGCTTGTCCATCTCGACGTACAAACGGAACAGATAGCCGCCTTCCCGCGGGATGATCAGCATGCTGCCGTCACTGGCGGACTGGATCAGGCATTTGCAGCGGACATCGGGAAAGTCGGTGACGGCGAGCACATCCATCACGCCCCAGGCGTGATTGGCGGAATCGCCATGCAGCGCCTGCCCGATCGACTTGCGCACGGTGCTGCGCGCGCCGTCGCAGCCGACCACATAGCGCGCCCTGATGGTATCGATCTGGCCTTGATGCGCCGGATCGAGCCGCTCGATCCGCACGGTCACCTGACCGGGATCGGCAGGGTCGCGCGAGCGGGCCGGGTCGATCTCAAGGCCGAGCAGAGCTCTCGAATAATAGGGTTCCAGCGCCGTCCTGGATTTGCGCATGAGGTCGAGATAGAAATCATGCACCCGGGCCTGGTTCAGAACAACATGCGGAAACTCCGACAGCCCGGTTTCGGTATCCGGCACGCGCGCGCTGCGAATGATGTGCTCAGGGCGCTCGGCGTCCGGCTTCCAGAAGGTGGTCTCGTTGATCCAGCAGGCCTCCTTCAGCACCCGCTCGCTGAAGCCAAAGGCCTCGAACATCTCCATCGTGCGGCAGGCAATGCCGTCGGCCTGGCCGCGCGAGAGCGGGCCCGATTTCTGCTCGATAATGCAGGTCTTGATGTCGGCAAAGGCGGATAGTTGCGCAGCCAGCGTCAAGCCGGCCGGCCCGCAGCCAACGATCAGCACATCGACCTCATCCGGGACCGCGCCGGAGCATCCAGGCGACGCCAGCCGGCGTGCGGGGTCGGCGATCTCCGGGTCGCCGGGCTCGAATCCGTTCAGATGAAATTGCACGATGCTTTTCCTTAAGTTACGGGCCTTGCGGGGCTGCAGCCGATCCGACCCGAAGTTGGACGGGCTGCCCATGCGCCCATTTCATATCGCATTGTGACACCGACAAAGCAGGGCGTCAGGCGAATTCGGCTGCCACCGCGGGCGTATTTAAATACCTCCCATCACTTGCGGGGAGAGGTTGGCGCGCAGCGTCCGGGTGACTCCCCGCGAAGGGCAGGAGAAGGAAGAAGAAACCGCGCCAGTTTCAGGAGAGTTCTCATGCGCTTTCGCGCACTTGATGCATGAAACTCGCTGCGTCGTCATTGCGAGCCCGAGGGAAACGCGAAGCGTTTCCATCGGGCGAAGCAATCCAGCTTTGGCGCGGCAAGAGAAGCTGGATGGCTTCGTCGCGATGGGCTCCTCGCCATGACGGGGCTCCGTTTGCAGGTCTTTTTCAGGATAGGCGCGCACCGCCCGTTTCATTCGAGGGCTAGGGAGGCCCGGTGCTGAACTCGCCACGAGGAGGAGCAAGTTTCATGCATTAAACTGCGCCAAAGCGCGCAAACAAATCCTGCTTAAGCGGCCTTGGTAGCCTGAACCAACCCGCTGACAATCCGGTTGGCTTCCGCTCCCAAGTTGAACTTGATCAGGGAGGCCGCCGCGTCCTTGCGCGCGACAAAGCCGGCCACATAAGGCAGCTTGGGCCGTGGCGCATCCTCGCCGGGCTTCGGCCATTGATATTCCAAGAAACCCGAGCAGAATGAGATCCCGAGCCAATTCGCTTGCGGCTTTCTTCCCACCTCCAAGGGGACGTCATGGGCAAGAATATTCTGATCTTTTCAGATGGTACGGGCCAGGCCGGCGGACTGACGCCCGATGGAAACATCAGCAATATCTACAAGCTTTACCGCGCGACGCGTTGCGGGCCGGAATCGGCGATCGATCCGCTGCTGCAACTGACCTTCTATGACCCCGGCCTCGGCTCGCAACCCGACACTGGCTTGTTCTTTCTTGAGCGCGCGTATCGCTGGCTCCACAACGTGGTGAGCCAGGCGACGGGTCTGGGCATAACGATGAACATCATCGACTGCTACGCTGCGATCTTGCAGATGTGGCAGCCGGGCGACCGCATTTTCCTCTTCGGGTTCAGCCGCGGCGCGTACACCGTGCGCTGCGTGGCGGCCGTGCTGGCGTTGTGCGGGGTGCCGACCACCATGGCCGACGGCCGTACACCGCTGTTTCGCGACGCCGGGAGCACTCGAGAGATTGCCAGGGAAGCCGTGAAGAAAGTCTACCAACATGTGAGTTCGCCAAGGGATACGGCATACATCGAGCAACGCAAGGCACTCGCGCTTCAGTTCCGGCAGCGATACGGATCGGACCAGAGCGGCACTCCGAACGTGAACCCGTTTTTCATAGGGGTTTTCGATACCGTCGCGGCGCTTGGCAGCTATTTCACCTCGACTTTATTGGTCGGCGCCGCCGCCTTCACGCTCGCGGTGGTCAGCTTCCTCCAGTCGCTGCTGCTGTTTCCTGTCCTGCCATTTTTCCTGTGGTCGGTCGCCGCCGCTTTCATTATCGCCGGTATGTGGTACGCGATAACGCACGTTAAATACGCCATCGGTCTGCCCGGATATTCGTTTTTTCAAACACTGCATTTGACGTCGCCAAAGATGCAGTTCTTCGACAAACACCTGGACAATGCCGTATGGTACGCCCGTCACGCCATGTCGATCGACGAAAACAGGGCCGACTTTGCCCGGGTCGCATGGGGTAGCGCGAGAAACACCGGGCCGGCGCGCCCCGACAGCTATCCTGACTGGCTTGACCAGATCTGGTTCGCGGGCGTGCACTCCGATATCGGCGGAAGCTATCCGGAAAATGAATCCCGCCTGTCGGACATCACGCTTGAATGGATGGTCCACGCGGCTGAAAATCTCCCGGACGATACGACCGCCAATGGCAATGGGATCAAGGTCGACCGGCATTTCCTGCACTTGAATCCCGACCCCTGTGGACCACAGCACGACCCGAGGGAGCCCGGATATTTCCGGGGCTTGATCAGGTACAACAAGGCGCTGCGGCCGGTCAATCCGGATGCGGTTTTACATCCGAGCGTATATGCCAGGTTCGCGGCCGCTCGCGTCCAGCATTTCTATGCCATGGAGCCGTACCGGCCCGAAAATCTCTCAAAACATGAGAAGCTGGAGCAGTACTACCACGATGGCTCGGCGTAGGTCGCCTGCCCGGCCGGGCATCAACAAATGAGTCTTAGACAACGCGCCGAAATGAGTAAATCACTTAAGCCAAAGCGTTACCTTCGCTGCGATAGCACAAGCGGCTGTTGTCGCTTGATGCGAGAGCCGGGCTCTCATGGTTCGAGACCCAAGCCGTTGCGCTTGCGGGCAACGGCTCGAACCATGAAGGCCCTGCTGCCGCAGTCGTGAGGTTGCAGCGTTTATTTCGCCGTGTCGCCTTACTCAAGCTCAATTGCCTGGCCGCAGCGCGGGCACGCGCTCGGGTGGCAGGCGCGGCACCAGACCTTGCCGCAGGATGGGCAGGGAGCCTGTCCGGCGGGTTCGGTGATGTGCAACTGCTCGTCACAGACCAGCCGCGAGCGCGAGTTGCCCAGGCCCCAGTCGCTCGGCGGCGGCTCCATCAGGCGGACCGAGGGGTGCCAGTCGAGCTGCATCAGCTTCTCGCCCTTGCGGCGCTTGACCAGCACATGGAAGCGCTGCACCGGCACGAACAGTTCCAATCCCTGCACCCATTCGACGCTGACGCGCAGCGCGTAATTGTGGCGCAGATCGCCGAGCTTGGCGGCGTATTCCCGCTCGATCGCGGCGATACGCAGCATTTCGCGCTTGCGGTCATTGCCGGCCTTTTCACCGGTGGCTCCGGCCATGGCGGCGAGCTTCTTATGCGCCAGAAGATGCAAATCGCTGTGATACTGGTGGATGCGGTTGCGGTCACGGTCGAGCCGGCGCCGCATGGTGCGCAAAAACGGTTCGACTTCGCGTCGCACCTGCTGCCGGAGCAACGGCGTGACCCGCCGCTCAAGCGTCGATATCCCCCACGCAGGTCCCGCCGCCAGCCGCGCCTCCGCATCGGGGACCTGCCATTCGTCGTCGGCTTCCAGCAATTCACGCAGCCGCGGCGCAAAATCGTCAATGACAGCGCCGGTGCCCTGGTTGAACCCAAGCCAGAGCAGCCCCTCGCGCTTCTCGTCGGACACCGCCGTGGTGCGGAACGCGAGCAGCAGGCAACGGGTCCAGGTCGCCTGGACCTCCTGCAGGCGAAACACCGCATTGGGAAAGTCGATGGCGTGATCGAGCAGCCGCGCCGGATCGTGGATCCGCGGCATTGGGCCGGGCAGCACGAATTGTCGCTCGGCCCAGCGACCTCTGTCGCCGAGCAGCGCGCCAAACCGGTCGAGCCAATCGCCCTCGAAGCCAACCGCCGTCGCGCCGGCCGGAAGCTCCGCACCGAAACCGAGCCTGACCAGTTCCGGCCAGCCCATGGCCGCGCGGAGCGGTTCGGGCGCCAGCACTTCCAGACCATCCGGCTCGACCGGCTCGATGGCGGATCCCTCGATCTCCAGCACCTCAGCCACGAAATCGCGCAGCGCGCCCATGCCGCCCGCCCTATGCCGTTTCGAAATCGTCGCCGAACAGGGCGTCGTCGAGGGCCTTGGCGCCCTCGTGCTGGGCGCGCGCCTGGTCGAGCTGGCGGGCCAACAGATCGAACGCCTCGGCCCGGCCGGCTTCGGTGACTTCGAGCCAGGCGTCGAGCGCCAGTTCCGGGAAGTCCCGTTCCTCGCTCAGTCCGCCGAGGATGGCGCCGACCTCGCCGACGACCAGTTCGAACATCGAGATCTTCTCCTCGAGCAACGCCAGCAACTGATCCTCCAGGGTTCCCCTTGTGACGAGGTTGAAGATGAAAACCTCGCGATGCTGACCGATCCGGTCGATCCGGCCAATGCGCTGCTCGATCGCCATCGGATTCCAGGGCACGTCGAAATTGATCAGCGTGTTGCAGAACTGGATGTTGCGGCCCTCGCCGCCGGATTCGGTGCAGAGCAGGACCGGCACCCGGTCCCGGAAGTCGGCGATCGCCGCATCCTTCTGCGGCCCGCTGAGGCTGCCGTCGAACCGCGCGAACGACACACCGTGACCCGTGAGCAGATCCGCAAGCCGGCTGAGCGTCTCTCTTGAATGAACGAAGACCAGCTTCTTCTCGTCCCTGTTGCGATCCAAGAGGTCGAGCAGCGCCTGCTCCTTGCCGCCGGTCTCGATCGCGGCCCAGCGATCGGCAAGTGCCTGCCACTCGGCATCATCGGGGCGGCGCGCAGCAAACCGCGCCAGCGCGGCCGCCGCCGCCGAAGGCGACGATCCGGCGGCAGCGAACATGTGGTGCAGCGCCATCCGGTGCCGTCCGGCCGTGGTTTCGGCGGCGAGCCTGCGCGCGGCGGCCGCCAGATCAGCATAGGCCGCGACTTCGCCGGGCAGGCCATCGACCTTGATCGTGACCGCGTGACGCCGCGGCAGCTTGAGGGCGACCACCGCGCGGGTGTTGCGGATCATGGCGCCGCGCAGCAATTCGCGCAGGCGCTCGGCATTGGCCGGCTCGCGCGGCTTGCCGGGGGTGATGTAGGCCGCGCGGAATTCCTGCAGCGTCCTGAACATGCCGGGCTTCAGCAGCGTCATCAGGTTGTACAATTCGATCAGGTCGTTCTGCACCGGGGTCGCCGACAACAGCAGCAAAAAGCGCTTGTTGAGCGCATCGACCAGCTTCCAGCTCTGGCTCGAGCGGTCACGCAGATGGTGGGCCTCGTCGATGATGACGAGGTCGAACACACAGCCCTGCAGGCGCGCGGCATGCTCCTGGCGCCGCGCGGTCGCGATCGAGGCGATGATGCGCCTCTCGGCCCAGAACGCAGCCGGATCGGCGCGCAGCAAGGGATCGTGCGTGGTCGCGAAGGCGAGGCCGAACTTGGTCGCCAGTTCTTCCTGCCACTGCCCGACCAGCGAGGCCGGGGCCAGCACCAGTACGCGCTCGGCCATGCCGCGCAGGGCATATTCCTTCAGCACCATCCCGGCCTCGATGGTCTTGCCGAGGCCAACCTCGTCGGCGAGCAGGACGCGGCCGCGGAATTGTTTCAACACCTTGCGCACGGTCTCGATTTGATGCCACAGCGGTTCGACGCCGGTGAGATGCGGCAGGCAGAGCAGTTCGTCAAAACCCTGCGCGAAGCCAAGATGGGTAAAACGCTGTCGCAGCTCCCACCACCGGCCCTCAGGTTCGGGGGCGCGCGCCACCGACCGCAGCATCGGCGCAAGGTCGACCTCTGTCGCAAAGGAGATGTCGACATCAAGCCGCGCCAGGGGCCGCAGCGCGTCCGCGGGCTCGGCAGAGGCGGCGGGCAGCGCGAGCTCGCGGGAAGCGCGCTGCGCAGGCGCGGCCGGCGCCGGCTTGAGCTTGCTTTTGGCCGCGGCAGGCGCGCGCCGTGGCGGCACCGGGTCCGACTGTTTCATGATGCCGGAGAACTGCGCCTCCAGCCAGCGCATCCGCTCAAGTCCACCCGGGAACGCCTGCAGCACGGCCGACCACTCGGTCAGCCGGTGGCGCACCAACACGTCCCGCGCCGCCGGCCGCTTGCCCTCCTGAAACAGCGCCAGCGCCTGCAGCAGATGATCGGTTGGCGTCGCGTCGAAGCGTTTGGCATTCCGCTTCAGAAACACCAACGCCCGTTCCGGGCGCCCATTCAGAAGCGCCGCGGCGGCGCCGAGCGTGAGCACGACCGAATCACCAGGACACGCATCAACCGCCTGTTCTGCCAGTTCCAGGAGCCCGGTCTTGAGACTGGAACCAGCGATCGCCCGCGACAACCGCTCAACCCAGACGCCAGACGCGCCTGTCGCGTCAGGGGGAAACAGTGAAAGTTGCGGCGACATACGCATGAAGGTCCTGCGATCCCCGGGAAAGTGACGAATCAGTCACCGCCACGGTTGCAAAAGCCTAGCGGCGCCTCGGGCAAGATCAAGAGAGGGAAAGTCGTGGATGAATTCGATTGTGAATCATGTTCCAGTCGTGTCGGTCCGCCGCAGGGACCGCCGCATGGCTTTACAGCCGGGATGCGCGACGCCGTCTGGCCCTGGCCGACGGAACCAAGACGTCCGCGGCATGTTTGCGTGGCGCCAACATTCGAGCGGTCGATTTTCGTACCGTCTTTCCAAGGACATCCAACATGCCAGAACATCACCACATCACGGTCTCCGGAACCGTCACCGCCGTGTTCGCTCATCGATTCGTGATCGAGAGCAAGGACACGAAATACCTCGCCGACATCGGACCGGAAGCCGTCGACATCGTCCGCCTCAAGGAAGGCGACAAGGTCAGCGTGAGCGGCGAGCGCAAGCCTTCCGAAATCAAAGTCAAGGAAATCGTCAAGGCCGGCGGCAAACCGGTCCGAATCGAACACAAAAAGAAGAAGCACGGTCACGAGGAGCATCACGCCTATCGGGATCCGCACGACGCGATCGAAGCGGTCAAGCAGCAGGGCTTCAAGGTGATCGCCGAGCCGCGCCGCAAGCCGAAACATTTCGAGATCCTGGGCCGCTCCGCCAAGGGAGAGGTACTCGAATTTCATGTCGAGTTGGACGGCGATATCCGCAAGCGCAAGCCGGCCGACCTTGATGAGCCGAAGTGGAAATCGAGCGCTGTTGCCAAGTAGGATGCGCTTTCGTTTTTTTGCCCACCCTCCGCGCGTCAAGGCCTGTTACGCCACGTTGGCCATCACAGGTGCTGCTGTCAGCGAACGTGCTCCGGCGTTTGAGCCGAAGGTCGCGTGGGTTACAGACACGGTGGTGCCTCGCGGACCCGTCGAGCCGACGATTTGGGCATCCAGTTGCTTGGCCAGCGCCTTGATGATGCCGGTACCGAGTCCGCCCTTGGATTGATCTGATGCGCTCGACTTGCCGACCCCGTTGTCCGAGACGGACAGCTTCCAGTCGGTTCCGGAGACCTCGTAGGCCACGGTAATCAGTCCGTCGATGGTTTCGTCGGGAAAGGCATGTTTGAGGGAGTTGATGACCAGCTCGGTGACGATCAGTCCAAGGCTCTCGGCCTCACGACAGTTGGCGCGGCCGCCGCCGTGCGTCTCGATCTTGACCCGTTGATGATCGCCGATCATCGAATGCGCGATGGCTTGGCACAATTTGGCAAAATGTGGTCCGAGTTCGATGAAGCCGCTCGCCGCAGAGGTATGCAGGCTCTGCTGGATGGTGGCAAACGAGATCACCCGGTCGCGGGCATCGTCCAGGTGGCGGCGGGCCTCGACAGAGTCGACCGACCTTGCCTTCAGGGAAATGATGCTCGCGATGATCGCCAGGCTGTTGCCAACACGGTGCTGAAACTCCTCCAGCAGCATATCCTTCTCGTGCAGCAATTCCTCATTGCGGCGTGCCAAGTCACGCCTCGCCGTGACATCCTCGAAGCTGAGCAGGATCGTGGTGTGGGCTCCCGTCTCATAGAACACCTTGCGGGCGTTCAGGAGCGTCGATCGCCGCCCGATGACCGGAAATTCATGTTCGACCTCGAAGTCATCCATCGCGATGTGCCTGGAGAGAATGTGACCGAGCAATATCCTCAGCGCCGGAATATCCCAGGCGCGGTCGCCCAGTTCAGAGAGCGGCTTTCCGAGCGTGTCGCCAGGCTCGACGGAGAACAATAGATAAAACGAGCGGCTGGCGGCGATCACCCGAAGCTCCTGATCGAGAACGAGCATCGGCTCACGGACGGTATCCACGATGGCCTGGGCCAGCGCGCAGGCATCGCCCGAATTGGAGAATTGCTGTCTGAACATGGTGAGCTCCTTCCGTCATCTGCAACGAGTCCGGCGGCGATTGGAGTTGGCTCCCGGAATCGAACCCACGCTTCGACACGCCGTTTTATTGCTGCGGTGCGCGCAAGTCTGTGCAAAACAGGTCACAGCCCTGGCTGACGCGTCCACGCCAGATCGGCTAGTGAGCACATTTGACCAGACCTCAGCATGGTGTACGCCTAACGTTGAAGTTCGAAGCTGGACGGCCTGTCATTCGCCCGGCTGCTTGTTCAAGCGGCGCCGCATCCGATAGCGCCGACGCCTTCCACGCGATGCAAGACGGAGTCACCGATGCTGATCGAAGTCAGGACAGACGGCAACATCAAAGGCAGCGAGCAGTCTTTTGACGAGGTGAAGGCCCAGGTCCTTGCCGCGCTGGACCGCCACGGCGACCGTATCCGGCGGGTCGATGTGCATCTCAGCGACGCCGTCGGCGGTAAGACCAGCCATGATGACAAATGCTGCATGATCGAGGCGCGCCGCGATGGCCGCGAGCCCATCGTGGTGACCCATCAGGAAAGCACCATGGAAAAGGCGATCCATGGTGCGGTCCAAACGCTGAAAAAGTCGGTCGAAAGCGCGCTGGGAAAGGAATCCACCCGCGATCAGCTTCGGGATCGTCACTAGTCTTTCCCGACTAGCCCGGCGGCACGAACATCCCGGCAAAGCTGAGTGGCGTCTCGGGCAATATCTGCCAGTGCTGTGCGCTGTCGCAGTACAGTTTGAAGACGGGCTTGACCCAATCGGTGTCGTCGAACGACCCGCCCTTCACCAGTTTCTTGCCCTGGAAGAAGTCCGCCTCGCTGATCACCCCGGCGCCGCATTCCGGACAGAACGATCGCCGCACGGGCCGTCCGAACTCGCCAATGGTCGTGAAGCTGGATAGTTTGCCGGTCGACGCTATGTTGGATTGGTCGAAGACGGCGATGATCGAAAAGGCCGAGGTGGTCTGCCGCTGGCAATCCTTGCAGTGGCAAAGACCGACGACCTCCGGCTCTCCCGTCGCGGTGAAGCGGAATTGCCCGCACAGGCAGCCCCCTTTTCGTACAACGGGCAGGTCGGCGCTCACTTCGGTCATGTTCGGCTCCCTCGCTGCGGCAGTTGATCCCTGAAATCAGCCTCACCAATGGCCGGCATTGGCGCCGCCATCGACATGCAGAATTTCGCCGGTGACGAAGTTTGCTTTCTCCAGGAACAGCACCGCCTCGACGATGTCATGGATCTCGCCCATTCGCCCGACCGGGTGCAGGCCGGCGAGGAAGGGATGCGCTTCCGGCGGATGCATCGGCGTCTTGATGACGCCAGGGGAGACCGCGTTCACCCGAACTCCCTGGCCGGCGAACTCGATCGCCAGCGAGCGGGTGACCGCGTTCAGTCCGCCTTTTGTCAACGCGGTCAGCGCCGCGGTCACCGACGCAATCGGCTGATCGGCGAGCGAGGCGGTGATATTGACAATATGGCCGGAGCCGGCTTTCAACATCCAGGCCGCAGCTTTTTGCGAGACATGGAAGAAGCCGTGCAGGTTGACGCCGCTCACCAGGGCCAGATCTTCTGGGGTGTAGGCGATGAACGGCTTCGGGATGAAGACCCCGGCATTGTTCACCAGCGTATCGATGCCGCCGAATCGCTCGATGGCGGCGCTGACGATGGTGTCGGCGGTCTCAGCAGATGCAATATCGCCGGCGACCGTCAAGATCCCTGGATCGTGCACGAAATCTCTCGCCTGGATCGAACGCGAATTGGCGACGACGCGGTAGCCGATGTCGCGGTAAGCCTTCACGAGGCTGGCTCCGATGCCTTGCGACGCTCCCGTGATGATAGCGACTTTCTGTTCAGAACTCATGAGATCGGTCTCCAACTTTGTCCCCGGCGTGACTTCATTGATATACGCACAAGGCCGCCGGAAAAATAAAGCCGGCCCGGATCAAAGGCCAAGCGCGCCGGACATATGGCCAATAACTCACGGCGTCGGAGCGCTGTAGACAGGACGCAAGCGGGCTTGGCGCTTTTTCCGGCTTGGACATATCGGATGCCGATTGATTTTACGCCGAACGACCAGCAACGGCGCTTGCGGCGCGACGCGCGTCAATTTGCCCAGGATGTGCTGACCGGCGGCGCCGCTGCGGCCCGCGATTTGCCGACCGCGACCGGGCGCTTTGCCGCGACCCGCCCGTTCTTTGAACGCCTGGTGGCGGAAGGCTTTTTACGCAAATCCATTTCCGTGTCGGTCGGCGGGGACTGCGAGGGGCTGATCGACCTCGCGATCCTGGCGGAAGAGTTTTACACCGTCGATGCCAATGTCGCGCTGACCCTGCTTTCCACCGTGCTCGGGCTTGCCCCTCTGGTCGTCGGCGGCACGCCGGAACAGCACCGGCGGTTTCTGCCGCCGTTTCTCGCGACCAGCGGGGTCCCCCTCGCCGCCTTCGCCTCGACCGAGCCCGGCGGCAGCGCCAATGTGGGATCTCCGCCGCCCGGAGAAGGCGTCCGTACCACCGCGCAGCGGGCTGGCGACGCATGGGTCATCTCGGGCCGGAAGCAGTGGATTTCCGCAGCCACCGGCTGGGACGGACGGGGCGCTGACCTGCTCACCGTCGTCTGCCGTACCGATCCAGACGTCGAGCCCGCGCGCGGCATCTCGATCATCGTCGTGCCACGCCCCGACAGCGGCCTGGTGTTCGAGCACGCCTTCGACATGCTGGGACACCGTAGCCACCTCACGGCGCGCTTTAAGCTGGACGCGGTTCGCGTTCCCGTCGGAAACCTGCTTGGTCGGGAGGGTCATGGCCTGCAGCTGGCGGCGGAAAGCTTTGCCGGAAGCGCTGCTCTCGTCGGCATCTTCGGCGTGGCCCTGATGCGGGCGGCCTTCCAGTTTGCGCTGTCGTTCGCGAGGCGCGAGCGGCGTGGCGGCATCCAGCCGATCATCCAGCATCAGGCCGTTGGCTACGCGCTGGCCGATGCCAAGACGACCATCGAGGCGGCGCGGGTGCTAAGCTGGCACGCCTGCCGTGCGCTCGATACGGCCGCGCCCGGCGCAGTTGAACTCGCTCTTCATGCCAAGGTGTTCGGTTCGGAAGCCGCGGTGCGCGTCATCGCCGATCTGATGCGGGTTGTTGGTATCGACAGCTATGGCCATGAATTGCCGCTCGCCCGCCTGCTTCAGGACGCCGTGGTGCTGCCGCTCTTTGTCGGCGGCAATATCGGCGTTCGCCGCCGACAATTGCACGGGCTGATGCTGGATTCCGCCTACGACGATCTCGCGACGCTTGACGGCGGACACCACGGCCAAGCCGCGACCTAACGGGAAGCCAATCGCCGGCGAAATTCGCCCGGCGGCGCGCCTGCTATTCGTTTGAACGTGCGCGAGAAGGCGGCCGCGTCGCGAAAACCCCAGCGCGCCGCGATGGCCGCGACAGGAAGGTTGCTGACATCGGCCGAGCCGAAGTCGGCGATACAGCCGCGCAACCGGCAATCGCGGATAAAGCCTGCGACGGTCAGACCTTGCGCCGCCATCGCCTCATAGACCGTGCTGCGCGCGACCCCGAGTGCCGCCGCGATGCGCTTGGCGCCAAGGTCCTGATCGCCGATTTCGGCTTCGACAAACTGACGAATTCGGACGGCGAGGCTGGCGGAATGCGCAGGCACGTCCAGCGGCGAAGCGGCCGCGCGCGCAACCAGCGCCGGAAACTGGTCCGCCGCCAGATCAGCCACCGAACCGACGGTTTCAAGGTCTGCCGCCAATCCCGACATGTAGCCTGCGACGAGGCGCCCCGCGGCCGTGCCGTGGACGACGAGGTCAGCCGGAGTGCCGGTGCGCGTGACCATCCGGCGCACGGCCGAACCGTCGAAGGCCACACAGACAAGATCAACGCCCTCGCTGAAGTCGAGCGTGAAGGTCTCGTTGGTATCGACGACAATGACCTCGCCGGCTTTCGCAACAGCGGTTCGATCGCGCTGGCGCACGATGCCCGATCCAGAAAGCAGGAGATTGGCGAAGAAATCGCCGTTGGCACGCCTGGCAATGCAGGGCGCCGTTCGGGCGACGATACTGCGCGAACTGCCGACCCGGGAGACCTTGAGGCGGTTGCCGCCATTTCTTTCGATGCGTCCCTGGAAGTCGGCCCGCGATTTCGTTTCGGGTTCAAGCGGAAGATAGGCCTGCGTTACCGACTCCCGCCAAAAGGCGAACCTGTCCCGAGCGGCAACGACTGAGGTGTCCCATGCTTGGAGCATCCGATTTCCTCCAGGGGCCTGCGCGATCTTGCTCAAGCTACATGCATCGAACGTGCCATCCGGCCGGCGAAGCCACACCGCCGGGAGATCGCAGATCGCAAGCAGAGGGTGCCTTGGCCTGTCCGCTTATTGGCTTCTGAAGCGTAACCTGCTCCGCCTCCAGCGAAAAACCTCTCGCTGAAAATCTGGTTCAGGAGCGAATTACAGTTTAGATTGGTGGCGTTGTTGGACTGGCATCTCTGCAAGCGCTTTGTAATGGTCCTGGAGGATAGTCATGCGATTCTTAAACAATCTGGCATCGGGCATCGCGTTCGCGGCGCTGATGGCGGCTGGCGTGACCTGCGCCGGCGCCGACGACGACCCGCTCGGCGTTCGGTTGGTCAACCAGATGAACGCGCTTTACGGCGCGCATCCGGGGGTTCGGGCCAACCATGCCAAGGGCGCCGTATTCGAAGGCCAGTTCACGCCGGCCGCAGGCGCCGATGCCCTCAGTTCGGCGGTCTTTCTCAAAGGTGCCCCGACGCCGCTGGTAATTCGCTTCTCCAATTCGGGCGGCGTCCCGGACGCGCCTGACACCCATCCGTCGACCGGCGGTGTCCGCGGCATGGCCATCAAATTCCACCTCCCGGATGGCAGCGAAGCCGACATGGTCTGCATATCGGCCAACGGCTTTCCGGTCGCGACCGGCGAGGACTTTCTGGCCCTGCTGCAGGCGGCCGGCGCAAGCGGCCCCGACGCGCCCAAGCCGACGCCGATCGAGAAATTCCTGGCGTCGCATCCGGCCGCGCTGGCTTTTGTCACGACGCCGCGGCCTGTGGCGGTCAGTTACGGCACCCAGCCCTTCTTCGGCGTCAATGCATTCAAATTCACCAATGCGCAAGGCACAGCCAAGTTCGGCCGCTACCGCATCGTGCCGGAGAGCGGCCCCGCTTTTGTGAGTGATGCGGAGGCCGCCAAGCGGCCTCCAAATGCGCTTGCCGACAATCTACGGGCATCACTGGAAACAGGACCGGTCAAGTTCCGCCTGCTGGTCCAGATTGCCGCCACTGATGATTCCACCACCGATGCGACCAAGGTCTGGCCGGACAGCCGGCCGACGGTCGAGCTCGGCGAGATCGCGGTCATCAAGGCGTTGGACACCCAGAAAGTCGAGAACGATCTGGTATTCCTGCCGACCAACCTGACCAGCGGCATTGATCCATCGGATGACCCGATCATCGACACCCGCACCGAGGCCTATGCGGAATCGTATGGCCGCCGCCATAAATAGATCGGCCGATCGCCGCCTTTGCGTCGTCCTTATGCGCCGAGCCGAGCCTCGCTCATTTTAAGAATGATGATCACGCCGGTCGGCGGCCAGTTCGCCGATATTGTGCCGCCAAGTTGATCGGAGAGACTGGTGGCAACGAGCTTGGTGCCAAAGCCTGGCCGCCCGGAAGGTTTCGAAACGGGCGGCCCGCCATTCTCGGTCCAGACAATTTCTACTTCGCCCCGCTTCGCGCTGCATTTGATTTCAAGCGAGCCCTTGGCGCTCGATAGCGCCCCGTATTTGATGGAATTTGTTGCCAATTCATGCACAACCAGCGCGAGAGCCGTGGCGGATCTCTCTCCCACCAATAGTTTCGGCGTCGTAATATGAAGCCGCTCCGAATTGGAATGGATGATGGAATAAGGCTCCAGCAGAGTGGCTAACAAATCGCCGAGCGGGGTTGCCTTGTGCTGTTGGCTGTAATCCGGACGAACCATGTCGTGAGCTTTCGACAGCGCCACTATTCGCTGACGCAGGTCCTTCACCATGTCGTCCTTGGTCGCCGTCGAGCGGGCGGAAATGGTCGTCAGAGCCGAGGTAATCGCCAGGATATTTTTGACGCGGTGGTTCATTTCGTCCGCGATCATTTCGCGGGCTGCCTCGGCCTTTTTCCTCTCGGTCACGTCAATGAACACGCCGTACATGATCCGGCCAACGATGCCCTGATCGTCGCCTCGACCGCGTGCGGATATCCAGCGGATTTTGCCAGCCAGCAAAATGCGGAAGTCGGTTTCGTAATTGCCGATGATGTCGCGTGTCGCTGCAAAAGCCGCCCGCACCCGGTCCAGGTCTTCCGGGTGGATCCGAGCTGAAAGGATTTCGAACGTAATGGTTCCGTTTGGAACCCCCCACAGAACATGTCCCCGCTCATCGAGTTCCAGCCGGTCCGTATCGACATTCCAAGACCACAAGGCAATGCCCGCAGCATCTGTCGCGATACGCAGCCGGTCAACGTCCCAGACTAAGCCGGTCATGGTTATACTCTCTACCCCAGAGACGGATCGAATTACGGATAACACGGTTTCTTGGCCCGTGAGTCATTTTCGACTGATGGCTTAGTAATGCTTCGGTTACTTCCGCTCAACTTTCAAGCGAACGATTGAACTCAGCTCCGTGCTGTCGCAAGTTCGGTCATTGACGTTGGCGCAGTCTCCGCCTGGTCGAGCTCTGTCGGGATGCGAAGGCCAACCCGTCGTATCTGCTGGCCGCGCCTGACAGTGACGCGATCAAGGCCCCGCTGGCGCTTCTCGTTTTGCTATAGGCAGCCTTCAATGGGAACCCTTGTTTGGTCTTGTATCAGCTTGTACAAGACCGCGTAGTTTATCGGCTGAATACTGCCTTTGTCATGGCCGATGCGTCTGACAAACTTCAGAATGGGATTCTCCCAATGCGGAAAAAACCTGGCCCGACCCGGCGGCCCCGGTCAAAACCCCGGCGACTGCGCCTTGCGGGCAGCACGCCCACTTCCGCAGTGCTCGCCGCGCAGAAAGTGGCCGCAGCCGTTGTGACCAGAACACGCGCGGCCAGCGGCCCAAAATCCTTGATGAAGACGTCTGAACTGGGCGCGAACCGCGTTGCCCCGCGCCGCGCACAGCCGCTGCCGGTTTCCAATCCATCACCGGCAGCAACGCGCCGTCGCAAGCCTGCGTCATCCGGCATTTCGGGCAGTCAGCAACAGAAAATTGAGGAGCGGATTGCGGCGGCGACAGAGCAGCTCTCGGCGGGAATCACCGAGGCAGCCGCTGCGGCCGAGGAATTGCGCCGTTCGATGGAGCAGATCGCCACCGGGGCGGAGGAAGCCGCCAGCGCCGCCCAGGAAACCCTCGCGGTTGCCACCAACACCGCGGCAACGATGGTGCTGGCGCGGGAACGGGCCGAGGGCGCGCGTCGCCGAACCGACGCGCTCGAAACCCTGTTGGTCGAGACATCAAGCCAGATCGGAACCTGGGCCGGCAACATCAAGCATAACGGCGACCGGCAGGCCGGAACCGTCGACATCATGGCGCAACTGAGCAACCAGGCAGCCAGCGTTGGTGATGTCACCAAGACCGTGAGCCATGTTGCCGACCAGACCAATCTGCTGGCGCTGAATGCGGCGATCGAGGCCGCGCGCGCCGGCGACCATGGCCGCGGCTTTGCGGTGGTCGCTGACGAAGTTCGCGCTTTGGCCGAGATCTCCGAGAAAAGCGCGCGGGACGTGCAGGGCCTTGCCGCGCAAATCGAAACCCAGGTCGGTTCGATGTCCTCCATCATCAAGGCGGCCGCTGCTACGGCAACAATCGAGGTGCAAAAGAGTCAGACCGTCATTCTGGCACTTGGCGAACTTCGCAAGGAAGTCAGCGCTTTGGCGGAAGGCAGCCAGTCGATCGCGGTGGCGACGCTGGTGGCTGAAGCGGCGGCACGCGAGGCACAGAAGGGCGCCGAGATCATATCCGCCGCTGCCGAGGAGCAGGCTGCCGCAGCTGCCGAAGCGCTCCGCAGCGTCGAGCAGCAGGCCAGCGTGCTGGACGAGAGCCGGGCCGCATCGCAATCCCTGTCCGTTCTTGCCGCCGACCTCAAATCGGTGACGACCAGCGACGCCGGCGCCGATCAGCTCGCTTCCGCGGCCGAGCAGCTCTCTACCGCCGTTCAGGAAATGTCGGCGTCGGCCGCCGAGATCATGACGGCGGTCGATCAGATCAGCCGTGGCGCCCAACAGCAGGCTGCCGCGACCCAGCAGGCCAGTGCGGCGATGAGCCAGGTTGAAAATACCGCCCAATCGTTCCGCGAGAGCGCCGCCGCATCGCTTGAGCGCACCCAGCGGATGGACGCGATGCTCGGCGAATGCCGGGCGCAGATCGCCGACCTGTCGCAGGGGGTGATGCGGTCGATCGAAACAACGCGTCAAAGCCTGGATTTGATCGTCGGGCTCGACACCATCAGCGTCAATATCGGCAAGTTCGTCGACGGGATCAGCATGGTGTCGATACAGACCAACATGTTGGCCGTGAACGGCGCGATCGAAGCGGCACGCGCGGGTGAATTCGGCAGGGGATTCGCCGTCGTGTCGAAGGATATCCGCAGCCTGGCCCGGGACTCCGGCCAGAATGCCGCCCGTATCAAGGAAACCATTGGCGCGATCCAGGGTCAGATCGCAGCGGTGCGCCGCGAACTTGAGCGCGTGGTTGACGGCGCGGAGGCGGAAAACCAAAAGACCGCTTCGGTACTGGCAAGCTTTGATGTCGTGCAAAAGGATGTCGCTGAGATCGCCGCCGGCAATCACCAGATCGGATTGAGTGCAGAATCCATTCTGGCTTCGATGAAGGATGTCGCGCAAAGCGCCCGCCGGGTTGCATCGGTCGCCGACGAGTCCGCGAGCGCATCGGCACAGGCAGCAGGCGCGGCCAAGCAGCAGGCACGGGGTACGGAGGATCTCGCGGCCGCTATCGAAGAGATCGCATCGCTTGCCGAAACCATTCAGCGTCGCAATGGCTAGCCTGCGCCCCCGCACCCGGAAAGCTCGGCCCGAGTTGCCCACCGACGATGGCGGGCCTGCTCCCACACCAGACAATCTGCTGATTTTACGGCTCGCCGGCGAAGCCTTCGGGTTGCGACTGGCCACTGTCTCTGAGATTATCCGGTTACCCGATCTGGCTCATATGCCCCTGGTGCCGCCGAGCCTGCTCGGATTGGCCAATCTTCGTGGTGTGGTCGTGCCGGTCGTGAGCCTGCGGGCGCTGCTGCATCTTCCGGACCTGGCAACGGGTATCTTGACGCGCGTGGTCGTGATACGCGGCGATGCCCCGGTCGGCCTCGTCGTTGACAGCATCGAGCGTCTGTTGACGATTGCTCCGGATCAAATTGAACAGGACGAAAAGGGCGCCGGGACCATCGATCCGGGCCTGCTGGATGGGGTCATCAAGGGCGCCGAAGGGGCGAGTCCGATCAAGCTGTTGAGCCCGTCGCGCCTGCTGCGCGGGCAGTTCTTACGGCTCGGTATCTTGTCGACGCCAGCCGCAGGCGAGATGCCGCTCGCAAAAAGCCGGCCAGCCGAAGCACCGGCCCGGGCTCCGATCGCGCTGTTGAGTTTCGATCTCGGAGATCAGGAATATGCGTTGCCGCTCGATTGTGTCCGGGAAATCCTTCCGATGCCGGATCAGGTGTCGGAACTGCCCCGCCCGGAAACCGCGGTGCTGGGGGTGGTGACGCTGCGCGACCGCCTGCTGCCGCTGGTGTCGCTGCGTGCGCTGCTGGGGCTGCCGTCCGCTGAGCAACTCGATCAGCGCGGCAAGGTTGTCGTCACGTCGATCGGCGACGGCATGGCCGGTGTGGTCGTCGATGCGACCCGGGAGATTCTCCGTGTCGATCCTGAACTGGTCGATCCGGCGCCGGCTTTGCTCAGCCGCGGCGACGGGGACGCGGAGATAAATTCGATCTGCCGGCTCGATGGCGGCCGGCGGCTGGTCGCGCTGCTGTCGCCGGATCGCATGTTTCGGCCGGATCTGGCGCGGCGTATACTGAACGAACAGGTGGTCGGCGCAGCCGGATTGCAACAAGCGAACGCCATGGCAGAAGAGCAATTCATCATTTTCCGGTTGGGCCATCAGGACTACGGCATTGCCATCGCGGCGGTGAGCGAGATCGCGCGCCCACCCGCGCATATCACCAGGCTGCCGAAGGCGCCTGCCTTCATCGACGGAGTGATGAATCTGCGCGGCGGCGTGGTACCTATCGTCGACCTGCGACGTCGTTTTGATTTGAGCGTAACGGAACAGGCCGGGTCCCAGCGCATTTTAATATTGGAAATCGGCGGCGTGATGGCTGGCTTCCTCGTCGACAGCGTTGCCGAGATCATGAAGGTGTCAATCGATTCAATCTGTCCCGCTCCCGAACTTTCGCCGGAACAGATGCGGCTGATTTCTCGGGTGGTCAATCTGCAAGAGAGTGGGCGTCTGATCCTGCTTGTCGACCACGCGCAATTGCTGGATCAGGTCGAAGCTGACGTTCTCGCCAAATTCAATCCGCCCGAACTCGACGTCCCCGTGATCGCTTCGTGATCAGACTTTTGATCGCCGACGATTCCGCCTTGATGCGAAAATTGCTCGAAGGCATCTTCCTGGAAGAGGGCGATTTCGCCATACGCACGGCTCGCGATGGCATCGAAGCCATTGAATTGGTTCGTAGTTTCGATCCCCAGGTGGTAACCCTCGATGTCCAGATGCCCGGCATGGACGGGCTGACCTGCCTTGGTCAAATCATGGTCGAGGCGCCCCGGCCGGTCGTGATGATCTCCTCGCTGACGGCAGAAGGCGCCGAGGCGACCCTGGAGGCGATCGAACTCGGGGCGGTGGATTTTGTCGCCAAGCCCAGCGGGACAATTTCTCTGGAGATTGACCGTCTGCGGCCGGCGCTGGTGGAAAAGGTTCGAGCTGCCGCCAACGCGCGAATCCGGCGCACCCTGCGGCTGACCGAACGGATTCGTCACCAGATGCGCGCGTCGGGCCTGGCGTCGCGCTCCCGCCCCGACCGGGTCCCACCGCTGCAAAGCGCCACCACCGGGAGCGAACCGATCAACGCCCGGAACGGCGCCGTTCCGGGGCTCGTGCTGATCGGAACCTCGACCGGCGGACCGGCTGCGCTGGACCTGGTGCTGCCGCAACTGCCGCCGGACTTTCCATGGCCGGTGCTGGTCGCGCAGCATTTGCCGGCAAGCTTTACCGGCGCTTTCGCCAAACGACTCGACCGGGAATGCCATCTCGATGTCGTCGAGGTCAACCAGCCGATGCCCTTGAAACCGGGCATCATCTACATTGGAAAGGGCGATGCCGACGTGATGGTGGCGCCACGGGCGGCCGGAGTCATCGCCATGCCGGTGCCGGCGAATGTCAGCTATTTGTGGCATCCGAGCGTGGAACGCATGGTGACCAGCGCGCTTGAGCATCTCGATGCCTCGCAATTGATCGGCGTGATGATGACCGGAATGGGCAATGACGGCGCCGAAGCGATGAAGCGGTTGCGGCTCAGCGGCGGCCGTACCATCGCCGAGGCGCAGTCCAGCGCCATTGTTTGGGGCATGCCCGGCGAACTGGTAAAGAATGGCGGCGCGGAAACCGTCAGGCCGCTTGAGGAGATCGCGGCGACGATCATCGATATGGTGAAATCCCATGCCCCTGGTTAGAGGCAGCAAAGGCCCGGCAAGCGACGGCGCTTCCGCGCCACACCGGGCCGCGCTCGACAGTGCCGATGCCGAAAGCCGCTGGACGGCGGCCCGCGCGCTCAGCGGCCAAGTCGACGCGGTGCCGGCGCTCGCCGCAGCCCTTGGCCGCGAGCCGGTGCTGCGCGTGCGCGAAGCCATCATGACGGCGCTGATGCGTATCGGCGATGCGGCGAGCGTGGAGGCGATATTGCCCTATCTGCGGTCGCAGGATGCGGCCGTGCGCGGCGACGCCATCCAGGTATTGCAGGCGCTGCCGGATGCGATCGCGCCGTTCATGGCGCCGTTGCTGAGCGACAGCGACTCCGATGTGCGTCTGCTGGCGACTGAACTGGCGCGCAACATGAAGGGTTCCGAGGCCACCTTCCTGCTGTGTGGCCTGATCGAGCGCGAGCAGCATCCCAATGTGTGCGCCGCGGCAATCGACGTGCTGACGGAGGTTGGAACGCCGCAGGCCATTCCCGTACTCGAAAGATGCGCGGAGCGCTTCGCTGCGACGCCGTTTCTGCCGTTCGCGATCTCGGTCGCGATTGCCCGCATTTCGGGCGCCGAAGGCTGACGAAATGGACGATCCAAAGGGCGGAGCGCCGCGAGCCGTCCCTATCACCCCGGAGGAAGTCCAGCGCTTCTGCGAATTTCTGTACCGCCGCACCGGCATGTCGTTCGCCGAGGGCAAGCGATACTTCATCGACCGCCGGCTGGAGGAGCGCATCGCCGCAACTGGATCATCGTCATTCCAGGGCTATTTCTCGCTGCTGAGAGCCGATGCCGATAACGAGATCGAGCATCTGATCAATTCGTTTACCGTCAACGAGACCTATTTTTATCGCGAGGATCACCAGCTTCGCTGCATGACCGCAAGCCTCCTCGGCGCCGTCGTCAGCCGCAAGACGGCGGGCGGCACCGTGCGGATCTGGTCCGTCCCGTGCTCGACCGGGGAGGAGCCCTATTCAATTGCGCTTTGGTTGATGGAAAACTGGCCCGAAGTCGATAGCTACAACATCGAGATCGTCGGCTCGGACATCGACACGCGCGCGCTCAAGGCGGCCGCCGAAGGCATTTATGGTGACCGCGCGCTGATGCGGCTGTCGCCCGGCCTGATCGCCCGCTATTTCAGCAAGCTTGCCGACGGCAATCATCAGATCGACCAGGGCCTCAGGAACTCGATCGAGTTCACGCGGGTCAATCTGATCGATCCCCAGGACATGGCGCAGTACCGCGATTTCGATCTCGTCTTCTGCCGCAACGTTCTGATCTATTTCGACGATGCGTCGAGGCGCCAGGCGGCGGAAAATCTCTATAACTGCCTGCGGCCGGGTGGCTATATTTGCCTGGGTCATTCGGAAAGCATGAGCCGGATCTCGCCCCTGTTTCGGGTAGCCAGGTTTCCCGACGCGATCGTTTATCAAAGGCCGGAGGCAGATCATGCCTGACATTGCTATGCCGTCCAGGCCGCGGGTTCTGGTGGTGGACGATTCGTCATTGGTGCGGCTTTATTGCCAATCCACGCTCGAGAAGGCCGGCTTCGAGGTCGAGCAGGCGATCAATGGCATCGAGGCGATGGAGAAGGTGCTGTCGGAGCCCTTCGATCTGTTGATCGTCGACGTCAATATGCCGCGAATGGACGGCTTCACGTTTTTGCGCTCGCTCCGATCCGGCGCCGGCCATGCGGCGACAATTCCAGCCCTGATGATCTCAGCCGAATCCGACATGCAGGACGCCGCCGACGCCAGAGCGGCCGGTGCGAATTTTTATCTGGTGAAGCCGGTCGCGCAAGCCGACCTGGTTCGACATGCCTGCGTCCTCGCGGGAGCGAGGCTGTGAGTGCTCTGCAGGAACAGTTCGTCACCGAGGCGCGCGAACTCGTCCGGCAGGCCACGGACGATCTTATCGCGCTGGAGCGCAACGGTGCGTCATCCGAGCGGATCGACGGTGTTTTCCGGGCCTTTCACACTCTCAAGGGCTCTGCCGGCATGGTCGAACTGCCCGCCATGAGCCTGATGCTCCATGCCGCCGAAGATCTGCTGGCCGGCATCCGGCACGGAACGCTTGGCGTGAACGCCGAGATCGTCGATACCGCGCTGGCCTGTCTCGATCAGGTGTCGCGCTGGGTCGACGATTTCGAGGACGCCGGTGCGTTGCCCGCTCAGGCCGGCGCGGACGGCCGCGCGATGGCGGAGCGGTTACGATCGCTGCTGCCGGGCCGTGCCGTTCAGCAACCGCGGCTCCCCGCACCAGGTTCTACGCCGGGCGGGATTTTGGGCTTGCCCGAATGGGTGTTGCGCCTGATCGCGACAGAGCGCGGCGCGTTGGCGTCAAGCATGCAGGAACGGCCGCCAGTGGCCACGGCCATTTGCTATGAGCCGATCGCGGGCTGCTTCTACAATGGCGACGATCCGTTGCAACTGATGCGACAGATTCCGGGCCTGCTGACCTTTCGCGTCGAACCACGTGAGCCGTTCTTGCCCCTCGCGGAGATCGACCCCTACGCCTGCAATCTGCGCTTGCAGGCCATTTCAGCCGGCGACTTTGAGGAGATCGCTCGGATCTTTCGGCTGGTACCGGATCAGGTACAGATCATCCGCATTCCGCGAGAGGCGCTTGCTGATGTCGCGGAACGCGGGAAACCGGGCGACCAACCCCTGATTGAGACCATCCTCGAGGCGCAATGCGAATTGCTGCGCGTGCCCGACCGAACGGAAGATTTCGCCGGTTGCATCGGCGCCGCAACTCGCGTGGCGGAAAACGCCTTGCATTACGGGCGGCAGCCGCATTTGGCCGATGCCGTTGGGCGCGCCGGCGGCATGGCGCTGGCGCAGCGCCATGCCGGAGCCTTGCTGTCGGCACTCGAACAGGCGCTCGTTGCCCTGGCCGGCAGGCGGTCGCCTTTGGCCGCTGACGGAGGCGCGCGGCCGGATGCCACGACCGCTGGCCCATCCGAAAGAACGGTCGATCGCGTGCTCCGCGTCAGCGAGGCCAAAATCGAGAATCTGGTGAATTTGGCGGGCGAATTCATCGTGGCGCGAAACGCCCTGGCCTATTCGGCCGGGCAAGTTGGACAGGCCATTGGCGGAAGCGAGGTCGCAAGCTCAGTCCAGCGCGACCTTGACGCGATCGACCGTCTGGTGACCGAATTGCACGGCACGGTTCTGCAATTGCGGATGGTGCCAATGGCCCAGCTCTTTGGGTCTTTTCCGCGGCTGATCCGCGACCTCGCCCGGCAGCTCAACAAGAATGTCGCGTTGGTCACCCGTGGCGAGACCACGGAAGTCGACAAGACCATCATGGACCGTCTGTTCGAACCCATGGTGCACCTGGTGCGCAACGCCCTCGATCACGGGGTAGAGGACGCCCTGCAACGGCGCGCGGCTGGAAAATCCGAGGCCGCGACGATCTCGATCGTGGCGTCCCGGATCGGCGACCGCCTCCTGCTGGAAATCACCGACGACGGCCGGGGCATCGATCCGCGGGTGGTGCGCAACAAGGCCTTGGAAAGGCGGCTGTTGCCGCCAATTGAACTGGCCGCTCTGACCGACCAGGCGGTTGTCAACCTGGTCTTTTCAGCCGGATTCTCGACCGCATCGGAGGTCACCGATATTTCCGGTCGGGGTATCGGAATGGATGTGGTGCGCGCCGCAATTGAACAGGTCGGCGGGAGGGTGTCGCTGGAGACTAACGTCGGGGTCGGTACCACGGTCCGGCTCGATCTGCCGATGACCATCGCGATGTCCCGCATCATGGTGGTGGAGGCCGGCGGACAGATGTTCGGCATCGCCATGGATGCGGTATCCGAGACGCTCCGTATCACGCCGGACCGGGTGAGCACCATCAAAAGCAATGACGGTTTCGTTCTGCACGATCGCGTCGTGCCGATTATTTCGCTTGCCGAACTGATGAACCTGCCCCAACAGAAGCGGGACGCAGCGGCCGCGCGACTGCTGGTCGTCGTCGAAGCCGCCGAGCGGATTGCGGCGTTCGAAATCGACGCGATTCGCGACCGGCTCGATGGGGTGCTCAAGCCGATGCAGGGACTGCTGGCCGGGGCCCGCGGCTATGCCGGGACCACGTTGCTGGGGAACGGACAGGTTCTGCTGGTGCTGGACGTGAAGGAGATCCTGCCATGACGGTCCGTCATAGTGAGACCGGTGTCGTGATCCTCGAGGATGCGTGCGCCGTGGAGGATGCCGAATCACTTTTGCGATTGTTGCTGGCGACCCCGACGCCGGCCATCGATTGGACATCATGCAGCCACCTTCACACGGCTGTCGTTCAGGTCATCTTGGCTTCCGGCATCGCCCCGACCGGACGCTGCGGCGATGCCTGGGTGAGGCAGTGGCTGGCGCCGGAACCGCCCTAACCGGAAGTTGTACACAGATTCTGCCTAACGGGAAACGAGAATAAGGTTGCTGACCGCCACTCGAACGGAACCGTGCCGGCTATTCTACCATTTACCCGGTTTCAGCAAACGATTAGACGTGAATTGGGATAGTAGTTACCCAATCACCGCGATTGGGCAAGCGCGTAGCCATGGGAATCGAGAATGCCCTACCAGGTCTTGATCGTGGATGACAGCAAGCTGGCACGGATGGTGATGGCCAGCGCCTTTCGCCGTATCCGGCCAGAATGGTCCTTGGCCGAGGCCGCCAATGCCGACGACGCGCTGACAGCTATGGCCGGTGGCGCCGTCGACATTGCCCTGATCGATTTCAATATGCCGGGAACCGATGGATTGGAACTGGTCGCGCGTATCCGGAAGACGCATCCTGCCATGCCGGTCGCGATTGTCTCGGCAAATGTGCAAAATGAGATCATTGGACGCGCCCGGGAGCTGAATGCCGGGTTTATCCCAAAGCCGCTCACCGACGAAGCCCTGGCCGCGTTTCTTTCCGGGGCCGCGCTTCGCCTGAGGAAAGTGACGCCATGACCGGGAACGCAGGCGAGCCGATCGAAAAGGATGCGCTCACCGAGATTGAGCAGGATGCGCTCGCCGAAATCGCCAACATGGGGGTCAGCCGCGCCGCGAACAGCCTGCGACAGATGGTCGGCGCGCAGGTCTTGCTGTCTGTCCCCGCCGTCAGCATTGTAACGCGCGGGGCAGCGTCGAAATTGGTCGAGCGCAATGACGCCAAGAAGCTGGTCGCAGTGCAGCAATCCTTTGAGGGTCCATTTGATGGCCGGGCGCTGCTGATATTTCCCGAAGCGCAAAGCCTTGAACTCGTCCGCTCGATCGTCGGTGACCAGCATTCGCTGGAAGACGTCATTGATCTGGAACATGAGGCGCTTGCTGAAACCGGCAATATCATCCTGAACGGCTGCCTGGCGACGATCGCGAATGTGTTGAACCGCACGATGCGGATGTCGCTGCCTTCCATCATTCGAGGCGATGGAGCCTCCCTGTTCGAGGTCGAAGGGGCGGCCTCGGGAGGACAATTCGTTCTGTTTCTTTATATCGACTTCAATATCAAGAAGCGCGACGTTCATGGCTTTATCGCCCTGCTGATGGATTTGCCCTCCATCGCCGCGCTCAAGGAAATCGTCAGCGACTTCATCAATGCCATCGACAAGCAGCCTTCCGGCCATGCCGGATAGCGTATCCGATCCTTTGTTTGGTCTGGTGTTTGACACTGTCGATATCGGTCTTGTCGTGATTGACAGCGACCGACGCGTCGCTGGCTGGAATAGATGGATAGAAGGCAGATCGCGGCGGCCGGCACGGCAGGTTCTCGGTCAACCTTTCCTCGAAGTCTTTCCCGATGTCCGCGGCACCCGTTTGGCCGCTGTCATTGAAGATGCATTTCAGGTCGGCAGCTCCAGTATTCTGACCCATACGTTGAATGCACCGCTTCCGTTGCAAGGCGAGGGCGGTGAACCCCTGCTGCACAATATCGTCGTCCGCCAGGTGTCGTCCGTGCAGGCAAATTACTGCCTCCTGCAGATCACCGACGTCACGGTGGCCGTGACGAGGGAGCGTGTGTTGCGGGAACGTCAGAACGCGCGCTATCACGCGATCGTCGATTCCGCGCCGGATGCGATCATCACGATCGATGACAGCCGCAACATCCAATGGGTCAACGGCGCGGTGGATCATGTCCTGGGATATGGACATGCCGAGTTGTTGGGACAGAAGCTCGACATCCTGCTGGAGTCGAACAATTCTCTGTTGCCCGCGTTGGCGGAGAGTTCGGTCGACGCCAAGAGCGGAACTGCGATATCGGTCGTCGGCCGGTACAAGAATGGGAAATCTGGCTACTTCGATATTTCGCTGGGCCGCTGGCGGGATGACCAACGCTATTTCGTAACGACGATCTGGCGTGATGTCACTGAACGAGTCGCTGCCGATGCTGCCCTGCGGGATGCGCGAGACGCGCTGCAGAGAAGCAACGAAGAGCTGGAAAGCCGGGTCGAGCAGCGCACGCGCGAGCGCGAGATCGTGCTGCGGCAGCTGAATGAGTCGCAGAAAATGGAGAGCATCGGCCATTTGACCGGCGGTGTGGCGCACGACTTCAACAATTTGCTGGCCGTCATCTTGGGCAGCCTCAGTCTGCTCAAGAAGACGGTTCCAAACGATCCGCGGATATCTCGATTTCTGGATCGGGCCATCCTGGGGGCGGAACGCGGCGCTACGCTGACCGCGCGGCTATTGGCATTTGCGCGTCGGCAGGAATTGAAGGTCGAGCTTGTCGTTCTGCAAAAGCTGATCCCCGACATGTTGGACTTCTTGCGGCAGTCCGTCGGCCCGAATATCGTCATTCATCTTGATATTTCGCCGGAGGTGCGTGCGGTCGAGGTTGATGCCAACCAGCTTGAACTCGCGCTGATGAATCTCGCCGTCAATGCGCGGGATGCCATGCCAAATGGCGGCTCGCTGACAATCACTTGTCACAATGAGGAGAACGGCGAGAAGATCGGGTTGCCGCCGGATCCTTTCGTGTGCATCACCGTGACGGATGCCGGCGAGGGCATGAGCGAAGCAACGCTGATGCGTGCACAAGAACCTTTTTTTACCACCAAAGGCGTCGGCAAGGGTACCGGCCTCGGTCTCTCGATGGTGCAGGGATTTACGGCGCAGTCCGGTGGGTCCATGCAGATCACGAGCGAACCCGGCAAGGGAACATCGGTCACGCTGTGGCTGCCGCGCGCGCGAGAAGGCGCCCAGAAAGCGGACACGGAAACCCCGCTTACGCCGTCGAAAGAGGCGCGGAGTCTGCGCGTATTGCTGGTCGATGACGATATCCTGGTGAGCATGGGAGCTGCAGACATGCTGCTGGATCTTGGTCACAGCGTTACCGAGGCTCAATCGGGTCCCGATGCCCTGAAGATGCTGGACACCGATTTACCATTCGACATCGTTGTAACCGATTACGCCATGCCCGGGATGAACGGGTTCGAGCTGGCTCAACGAATTAAGGAAAAGACTCCAGAAATGCCGATCGTCCTGGCGACCGGATACGCCGAATTGCCGGCCGATCGCTGTGTTGAATTCGGGCATTTGTCCAAGCCTTATACGTCAGCGGACCTGGCCGCAGCGCTGGAAAAAGCCTTCAAATAGCGCCGGTTCGAAGTTCCGACCGGCGGGGTAACCCATGCCTGGTAAGTAAACCTGTTCAGGAACAGTGCCCCAGGGACGGACCCCAACTGCCAGTTACGAATTGACCGGATAAACCGGGCCAACGCGTCGAGGTCTCTGACAACCCTCGACGCCGATGCCGCTATTGGGCAGTTGAACCGCTGGCTTCGGTTCCGCGAGAGCGACCGAAAATGTCGCGGCGGCGGACAAGCTTTCGATATTTTCTCAGCGGTTGCGGTTCGTGTCTGTCGAGTGACCGGAGCGCGTCCATGATGTCATCGAACCGCACCACCTTTCCGTGCGGAATCTCGCGAAGCGCCGGCGCCGCTTCGAGCGCACAGGCGTCCGATGCCCACGAAGACAGAATGGCACGCTTCTCGTTGAGCGTGAGGTCGGGATCGCCGACCACTTTGGACGGATGCCCAAAGGCATCGGCCGGGTGCAGCAGCTCATTCAGATCAAAAACGTCATCTCGGATGGTGTCCTTCATCTGTCCCTCCTGCGGAAAAGGAAGGTGGCCGACCTTTATGGGCCACCTCCCGACGCCATTGGAAATCAAGCAGCCTTGATGCCGCTCAGGCGCTTTTCATTCTGGGGGCTTGCCGCGTTGATTTCGATCCGGCGCGGCTTCATGGCTTCCGGCACCTTGCGGGCGAGGTTGAGCTGAAGCAGGCCGTTCTCGAAGGATGCGTTCTCGACCTCGACGTGGTCGGCCAGGTTGAAACGCCGCTCGAACGCGCGAGCCGAAATGCCCTGGTAAATATACTCGGCCTTCTCGGTCTCGGTCTTCCGGCCCGATACGATGAGCAGGTTCTGCTGCGCGGTGATGTTGATGTCGGTGGGCGCAAAACCGGCGACCGCGAGGTTGATGCGGAAAGTATCTTCCCCGGTACGCACGATGTCATACGGGGGATAGCTCTCGATGACTTCGGCAGTCTGGTTGTTGAGCAGTTCGAACAGATGGTCGAACCCGATGGCCGACCGGGTAAACGGGGTAAAATCGAAAGTCCTCATAGCCACATCCTCCTGGAAGCAAAGTGGTTACAAGCAGCACGCCAGACACCGCTGGCGTCCGCATCAGGCCTCATTGAGCACCTGACGGACCGGGAAATAAAAAAGCTCGAAAAAAATTTCAAGAGGTCTGCTGAAAAAAATCAACCGGGATCGGGTTTCGGTAAAAAACATCTCAATGTCACCCATACGGTCACTATTGTGACTTCCTCCCGAAGTGTCCGCATAATTATACCGTTGCCGAGGTGGAAGGGCATCGTTCGGCCTTGGCTCCTCTTGGAAACCGTCGAATAGAGGCATTTGCCTTTGCCCTATTCTAACAGGATTACTCCTGCGATTTTTTGGTATCCCTTGTCATCTCCAGACAGGTCAGCTCCCGAGCCTCGCAAAAATGCGGCCCTTGCTTCGGCATTGCCGCCGACGTCATTTTGTTGACCACCCCGGAGGTCTGAAGCGTATGAGATATGGGTGGTGTCGCGGCTTTGCAGCCATCAGGTCTCCCACGTCTGGGCGGCACCCATGTTGATCAGCATCAAACCGGCTCGTGCAAGGGTTTTCCCGGGCGCGGGTCGTCCGTCAGCCTCGTCGCCGGCGAATTTCGGGGGGAGCGGGAGCGTCACCAGGCGCTAGGTTGGGCTTTTTGTGCCCCGGACAAAGCGCAGCGCGCCGCTTTCGCGGCGTGGTGCGCTGTACAAGCGGAGCCCATGCCGCAACCTAGACGAGCGAATTCTTGAAACTTGTCGGTTCGATTAGAGTTCCGCCACAGCCCTCCCCCGCAAACGAAGCGAGGTGTACGGCGAGTTTGCAACCTCTCCCCGCTTGCGGTCCGCTTGCGGGGAAAATTTTGCGATATCCAATAGATGATTGGCACGCTGTTTTCCCCGGACAGCCCTGCCGCAAGCGGGGCGAGCTTTACAAGCAACTCGAAACTTGCGGTATGAGTCGAACTTCGAAATCGCTGAACTGGGTCCCGGTTCTGCGGCGCAGCGTGAAGAACGCTGCACCGCGCCCGGGACACGAGACCTTCACCTAGCGCCGATCGGGGGGGAGCGTCACCAGGTGCCGTGCCAATGACGCACACCCCAGGCTGGCCGAAGTGTTGAAACCGTCGCCAGCTCGCTTTGGTGAGGTTGCCCCCTCACCGGGATCGCTGACGCGATCGACCGCCGCCGCATGGCCGGGTGGTCGAGCACCTCATCGTCGTCATCGGTGAAATCGCCTGACGATTGTTGCCGCGCTGGATCACGTGCCTCGGCTGCTCCGCCAGTTCCGCTCCAGCTAGAAATTCGACTGGACCCCATTTATGCTCGCAAATAGGTCGCTACATTTGCACCGGGCGGATTGGCCTGATGCGGTGAATGCCAAGGCTGAAAAAGTCGCAGAGCATATAGTAGCGCGAGACAACGCGGCTGAAGCCGCCGTCCGCGACGGCTTCAGAGCATCCGGCATTCGGTTGGGCGAACGAGCCTAGCATCGTTGGCCTTACAGCCTCTTTATCTCGCCGGTCGCCTAATCAAGAAGAATGTCGGAATCAATCCCAGCCCCGTGATGGCCGCCATGATCCACCACCCCCTATGAAAACTTGCCACGCGATCTATCGGCGATGCCGGCGATCCGATGATGGCGACGAGTATCGCCACGCCCACCGCAAGAGCGGCCTGACGGATCATGTTGATGACACCAGAGCCTGTCGCGAAGGAGGACGGCGGAAGCGCTGATGCGCTGACGCCCATCAATGTCGGAAACGTCAGCCCAACGCCTATCCCCGCGGGGATCATCCCAACGACCACCAGGGTCGCGCTCGGCTCAAGCCCGATCAAGCTTGCCCAAAAGATCAATCCCGCGGCGAAAAAGACGATGCCGGCCGTAATAACAGGTGCTGGGCCAAACCGCTGAATAAGTCTGCCGCCTAGCAGCAGCGAGGTCATTGGCACCAGAAGCGGGCCCGGCGCGATCGCCAGCCCGGTTTTCAGGGCTGACCAACCCCATGCGGCCTGCTCCCAAAGCGCTATGGAAAGCAGCATTGCTCCAAAGGCGGCCGAGTAGGGCGCCATGACCAGCACGGCGCCCGTGAACTGCGGATTCCGAAACAACGCGGGATCGACAAACGGGTTGCTTGAGCGAAGGCAGTGCCAACTGAACAGGATGAGAAACAATGCGGCGGCGGCGAAACTCAGGCCTATTCCTCGCGAATCCCACCCCCAGTCGTTCACTTTCACGATACCAAACGTCAGGGCGGCAATGCCGCCGGTCACCAATGCGGCAGCCCATGGGCTTGGCCGCGGGGCGTCGTGGCCCGGAATTTCCGGGAGTTTCCACCAGCCGATGGCAAAAGCGAGCAATCCAATCGGAACGTTGACAAGAAATATCCAACGCCAATTGATGGTCACCAAAATCCCGCCGATGACCGGTCCAAGCGCCGCGGCCAATCCGCCGATGGCGGTCCAAGTGCGAACCGCACTGCCGCGGCGATCGGCCGGAAACACCGCAAGCAGGAGACCGAGCGAGGTCGGAGTCATCAATGCCGCTCCCGCCGCCTGCACGACGCGAAACGCCACGAGTGCTTCTACCGTGTTGGCCGCCGAACAGGCCGCCGACGCCGCGGTAAATAAGGCTATGCCGAGCAGGAAGCTCCGGTTTCGCCGGTGGCGCTCGGCCAAACGTCCAAAGAACACCAGCAGCGCGGCATAGACGATGGCGTAACCATTCAACACCCAGGACATGTCTTCGAGCGAGGCATTCTTGAAGTCGCGCGCGATATTCGGCAACCCGACATTGACGATGAACAGATCCAGATTGGCGAGGCAGATGCCCACACAGACGATCGCCAGGACCTGATTTGGCGAAGCCTTGGAGGAGTTCGGACCGCCGGGCGGTTGCGCCTTCGCCATATGGGAGTCGACCGCGCCTGGCGCGGCATAGCTACTCCGGAGATCAATCTTATTCATCTTTGCCGTCTCCTGGCTGTCAACGCATTCACGATCCGGATAAGGATGACTTGTTGTCAGCATCCAAGACGCGTTCGCTGACCACATTCAGCAGCAGGGCGCGCAGGTCTGCGGCTTCTTGCGTCCCGAAGCTGGTTTCGAAGTGTCTTTGTGCCGTTTCCCAAAGCGGAAACGCGGCCGCTAAGCGCGATCGGCCCTTTTTTGTGAGTTTGACGAGACGACGCCGGCGATCGGCCTGGTCCAGCGCCAGTGAGATCAGGCCTTCGCGTTCGAGAGGACGGAGATTCTGGCCGACGGTCGACTGATCCAGCACCAGCGTGTCGGCGAGCTCGCGCATCGTCGGGAGATCTTCCTGCCTGCGATCGATCTCGGCAAGTATTGCGTATTGAGTTGATCTGAGACCGGCGGGCGCCAGAATGGAATCATAAAGCTGAGAGAGGCGACGCGACGCCTTGCGCAGCGCCGCGCAATTGCAGCGGTTCCTTTCCATCAGCGGCGAGCGCATCGCGTTGACCATTCAAAATACCGGGATATCCATGTTTATGATACATGGATATCCCGGTATATTGACATTGTCAAACGGGCAGCAGGTAACCAACGCGGTCCGTTTCCCCGGCCCTCGGGCGTCCATGCATTTCTAACTTGAAATGCCCGGCCATTGGCCGTACATTACTGCTTGGAGAATGATCATGGCCGATGCGGCATCCAAATCCCCGACCAAGCGCAACCGGGCGGAGCGCCTGGAGGCCCGTGTCACCGCGGAGCAGAAGAGCCTTATCGAGCGGGCAGCCGCCCTGCAGGGACGGAGCGTGACGGACTTCGTGCTGACAAGCGTGCAAGACGCCGCGCGGCGTGCGATCGAGGAACATAGCCAGGTCGCCCTCTCCGTCCGCGACAGCGAGGCCTTCGTCGACGCACTGCTGAACCCGCAGCCGGTCAATGAGCGTCTGCGCGACACGGTGCGCCGCTATCGCGATAGAGCTGACATTTGACATGTGAACAATCAAGCAGAAGCAAAGCTTCGCGTTGAATCGCTGGCTCCAGGCCACGATCGATCGGGGTTTGACAGCGGTGTAGAGCCGCTGGACAGATACTTCAGGGCGCAGGCCGGCCAGGATGCGCGGAAGAATATGGCGGCGCCTTTCGTCCTGGTGCTGCCAGATGGGACAATCGCGGGCTACTACACGCTCTCGTCGACCTCCGTGCAACTCGGCGAACTGCCGGAGCGGACGGTGCGGAAGCTGCCGAAATATCCGCTGGTGCCGGCGACGCTGTTAGGCCGGCTCGCCGTCGACCGGCGGCAACAGGGGAAAGGTTACGGTCGGTTTCTCCTGGCCGATGCTCTCTACCGCTCCGCCCAAAGTGAGATTGCCTCGTTTGCATTGATTGTCGATGCAAAGGGTGAAGGCGCCCGCCGCTTTTACGAGCGGGAGAGTTTCCTGCCATTTCGAGAACAGCCCATGAAGCTGTTTCGGCCGATGGCAGACATAAAACTGCTGTTCAAATGAAGAGATGCGCCAGCGGACTGCGGCAAGTGGCGGTCGACCGGCGGTAGTGACGACGCAATCGCGGCACGCGCCCTCTCAGGCTACGAATATGAGATCGAGTTTACCGTCTGGGCGGCGCTCGATCTCATGCTCGCCAAAGGCACGACCGATAAGATCGAGATCGAGCCTCGCTCCGAGGAGGATCGACAAGCAGCCGTCACAGATCCCGCGGCGGCTTCATTTGACCTCGTTGCGCACGCCATGAATTATGTCGGTCGGAAGCAGCAGCGCGGCCCCGCGGCGACCTCTCCGGGAGACGAGGCGAAGCGTGGCGCACGGCGGAGCGGGCTAATGGTGCCCAGGGGCGGGATCGAACCACCGACACTGCGATTTTCAGTCGCATGCTCTACCAACTGAGCTACCTGGGCCTGTCCCTAAAGGCCGCCGGTCGGCAGCTTGGGAGCGCCGGTTTATAGTGGGCGCGGGCAGCGCTGTAAACCGTGCATCGGCGAGGAAGCGGCGGCGGGTGGCTGAGGCGTTTGGGCTGATGGCGGATCGCGCCGCCAGTCTTCGGTTACTTTGCATGGGGTTGTTTTCGATATTTTGGTAGTCCGGCCCGAATGACCCCCCTGGGGCACCCCCAGCCCATTCCGGGCTTCGATGGGACGGGCCTCTCCGTCGCGGCCCAAACCCCGCTCAGTCCGCGTCCTCGTCGGCCTCAGGCCGGCCGGGGATGGCGTAGGAATCCGACAGCCAGCGGTTCAGATCAACGTCGCGGCAGCGCTCGGAGCAGAATGGCCGGGAGCCATCGACGGCCGGCTTGCCGCAGATCGGGCAGGGTTTTGGCCTGGTGGCGCCGGCTTTTTTGGGCGGGTCAGGCGGCATTGAGCCAGCCAAAGCGGATCGGAAACCCCTCGCCGCCGAGCAGGCCGATCGATTCGTAGAGCGGCAGGCCGACCACATTGGTGTAGGAGCCAACCATCTTGACCACAAACGAGCCGGCGATGCCCTGGATGGCATAGCCGCCGGCCTTGGCGCGCCATTCGCCGGAGCCGATATAGGCCTGGATATCGTCCTCGCTGAGGCGCTTGAAGCGCACCCGGGTCTCGACCAGGCGCTGCCGAAAGGTCTCCTTCGGCGTCACCAGGCAGACCGCGGTATAGACCCGGTGGTTGCGCCCCGACAGCAGCCGCAGGCATTGCGAGGCTTCGTCGACCAGATTGGCCTTGGGCAGGATGCGGCGGCCGACCGCGACCACGGTGTCGGCGGCCAGGATGAAGGAGCCGCGCAATTCGTCATCGAGCCGCACCGATTTGAGCGCGGCGTCGGCCTTGGCGCGCGCCAGGCGGTTGGCGCAGGCGCGCGGCAATTCGCCCCGCCGCGGCGTCTCATCGACATCGGCCGGGCGCAGCGCATCGGGCTCGATGCCGGCCTGGTTGAGCAGCGCAAGGCGACGCGGCGAACCGGAAGCCAGAACGAATTTGGGGCGGCCTAGCATGCGGGCTTTGATCTTGCGAAAACGAAACAGAACGAACGGGGATCGGATGACGCGCGCGGAACCTATCGGAAGGCCCCTTCCGAGACAACCGCCTATGGCCCGCCCCATCAAGACAAGCTTTGAGGGTTTTGTGATCCTGCCGCCTTGCGGCGCCTAACAAATATCGCCGCAAGCACCGCCGGGTTCCCTCGCCAGACCGCCGCGCTACAGGCTGGCCGGGCCCGCCTTGGAAAATCGCTTGCGAATCCGCAGCAGCAGCTGGTCGCAGACCTCGCGATAGGCCTGCAGCTTCTGCTCGCGGTTGCCCTCGGCGCCGGTCGGATCATGGGTCGGCCAGTATTCGACATCGGCGGCGAGCGTCCGGGTCAATTCCAGCGCGCGGTGGTGCGCCTCCGGCGCCAGCGTGATGATCAGATCGAAATTGAGGCCCTCCCAGTCCTCCAGTTCCTCGAAGGTCATCGGCCTGTGAGCGGAAATGTCCTGGCCGAGCTCGGCCATCACGGCGACCGCGAACGGATCGAGTTCGCCCTTGCGGGCACCGGCGGATTTGACGTAGAGCGCCTGCGGGAACATGTGGCGCAGCAGGCTTTCCGCCATCGGCGAGCGCACGCTGTTGAGGCCGCAGGCGAACAGCACCGCCTGCGGAACCCGCGCGCGCGGCGGCGCCATCACGCGCTAAACCCGTTTTTTCGGGATCATGGGTTTACGCTGGCGCATGATCCGCTCCGAAAACCGGAAACCACTTTTCGGGATCATGCGCTAGCCCTTCCAGTGCAGCACGCAGATCAGGGTGAAGAGCCGGCGCGCGGTCTCGAAATCGACCCGCACCTTGCCCTTGAGACGCTCCTGCAGCGTGCGCGAGCCTTCGTCATGGAGGCCGCGGCGGCCCATGTCGATGGCCTCGATCTTGTCCGGCGTCGCGGTGCGGATCGCCTGGTAATAGCTGTCGCAGATCATGAAATAGTCCTTCACGATTCGCCGGAACGGCGTCAGCGACAACAGATGCGCCACCACCGGCGTGCCGTCCTCGCGGCGGATGTCGAACATCAGCCGGTTGCCGGTGATGCCGATATGCAGCGCGAACGGCCCCGCATTGCCGCCGCCTTCCGGCGCGAACAGGTTTTTTTCCACCAGGTCGTAGATCGCAATCGCCCGCTCATGCTCGATGTCGGGGCCGGAGCGCCCGATCGATTCCTCGTCCAGCGTCACCGCGACGATGCGGTTCTGCGCATCCGGGTCTGGCGGCTGAGCGTTCATGACAGGTTGAGACGCAGCCCGACCGAGCGGGCATGGGCATCGAGACCCTCGGCCTGGCCCAGCGTCATCGCCAGAGGTCCGAGCGCGCGCAGCTGTTCCGGGCCGCATTTCAGGATCGAGGTCCGCTTCATGAAGTCGAGCACGCCGAGGCCGGAGGAGAACCGCGCCGAACGCGCCGTCGGCAGCACATGGTTGGAGCCGCCGACATAATCGCCGATCGCCTCCGGCGTATGGGGTCCGAGAAAGATCGCGCCGGCATTGCGGATCTCGGCCGCGACCGCCTCCGGATCGGTGGTCATGATCTCCAGATGCTCGGCGGCAATCGCATTGGCGAGCGGGATCGCCTGCGCGAGCTGGTCGACCAGGATGATGGCGCCGTAATCCTCCCACGAGGCCCGCGCGATCGCCGCCCGCGGCAGCGTCGTCAATTGCGCGGCGACCGCGCGCTCGACGGCATCGGCGAGGTCGGCCGAATTGGTGATCAGGATCGACTGCGCATTGACGTCGTGCTCGGCCTGCGCCAGCAGGTCGGCCGCGATCCAGGCGGCATTGCCGGTATGGTCGGCGATGACCAGCACTTCCGAGGGCCCGGCGATCATGTCGATGCCGACCTTGCCGAACACCAGCCGCTTGGCGGCGGCGACATAGGCATTGCCGGGGCCGACGATCTTGGCCACCGGGGCGATGGTGGCGGTGCCAAAGGCGAGCGCCGCCACCGCCTGCGCGCCGCCGACCCGATAGATTTCGCTGACACCGCCGAGCCGCGCGGCCGCCAGCACCAGCGGGTTGAGCCGGCCATCGGGCGCCGGCACCACCATCACCACGCGGCCGACGCCGGCGACCTTCGCCGGCACCGCGTTCATCAGCACCGAGGACGGATAGGCGGCGGTGCCGCCGGGCACATAGAGGCCGACCGCTTCGATCGCGCTCCAGCGCCAGCCCAGCTCGACGCCAAGCGAATCGGTGAAGCGCTGATCGGCGGGCAATTGGCGGCGGTGGAACCAGTCGATCCGATCGCGGGCGAATTGCAGCGCCTCGAGCGTGTCGGGCGCGCAGCTGTCCACCGCGGCGTCGATTTCGTCGCGACTGACGCGCAGTTCGCAGGCCTTCAGATCGAGCCGGTCGAATCTTCGCGTGGCCTCGATGAGCGCGGCGTCGCCGCGCGCCGCCACGTCATCGACAATGGCCCGGACCGCGCTTTCGAGATCGGCGGCCACCTCGCGCTTGCCGGCGAGGAAGCGATCGAACTGGTTGGCGAAATCGGCGTGGCTGCGGTCGAGGCGAACGGGCATGGCGGCTTTCCGGCGGCGGCCCAGGGAGGTGTGCCAAGGAGGCGGGCCCCGTGCTCAATGGCGCGGCAGCAAATCGCCGTCAACCCTTGCTTTTTCAAGGCGCGGCTCAGCCCTCCGCTGGCGCTTCCGGGCTCGCGCCGAGGTCATCCGGCCCCAGATCGGTCAATTCGCATTCCAGGCATTCGAGCTCGAGCCGCAGCACGCCGCCCTCGCTGAACAGCAGCACGGCACTGCCAGCCGGGGGCTCGGCCGGATGAAATTCGATTCCGATCAGCGTCAGCGCGGTTTGCGCGGCCGCCTGGTCGATATTGCGCGACTGGCAGGCCAGCACCCGGTCGAAGCGCAGCGCGGCGGCCAGCCGGTGCGGCGTTGTTGCGCCAGCCAGCGCCTGCTCCCAATCCAGCCGATTGAGGCCGATCACCAGCCGCTTTTCGCCCTGCAGCCAGATGATCTCGGCGGTCCGCACCGTGGCGTCCTGGATATGGGTCGAAATCACAGCCAGATCGTCGGCATCGAGCGCGATCAATTTGAGCTGGGCCATTGGCTTCGACCGACGGGACGATGACAGCGGGGGCGACACCATCTCAAACCCATATCAATCGCTGATACGTTCGATGGAGGCGCCGCAGGCGGACAGCTTTTCCTCCAGCCGCTCGAAGCCGCGGTCGAGATGATAGACCCGGTTGACCATGGTCTCGCCTTCGGCAGCGAGGCCGGCAATGACCAGGGACACCGACGCCCGCAGATCGGTCGCCATCACCGGGGCGCCGCGCAGCCTGGCGATGCCCTCTATGGTGGCGGTCTCGCCGTCGAGATGGATCCGGGCGCCGAACCGCGCCAGCTCCTGGACATGCATGAAGCGGTTCTCGAAGATCGTCTCGGTGATATGCGAGGAACCGCGGGCGCAGGTCATCAGCGCCATCAGCTGGGCCTGCAGGTCGGTGGGAAAGCCAGGAAACGGCGCCGTTGATACGGTGACCGCGCGGATGCCGGCGCCATTGCGGGCGATCCGGATGCCCTCATTGTTGGGGGTGACGACGGCGCCGGCCTCGGTCAGGACATCGAGCGCCGATTGCAACAGCTCCGGCCGCGCCCCCTTCAGCAGCACCTCGCCGCCGGTCATCGCCACCGCCATCGCATAGGTGCCGGTCTCGATGCGATCGGGCAGCACGGTATGCCGCGCGCCATGC
>Ga0302319_10001981_pt1 | contig 45051 bp, 39 predicted proteins | sample Bog_T0_2_FD_203319 | JGI IMG/M metagenome (GOLD analysis project Ga0302319, IMG submission 203319) | Peat permafrost microbial communities from Stordalen Mire near Abisko, Sweden - Bog_T0_2 | ecosystem: Environmental > Terrestrial > Soil > Wetlands > Peat | place: Sweden: Abisko, Stordalen Mire...
CCACGCTGACCTTCGCCTTGGGATCGACCACGGCTTACGACGGTGGCAGCGGCGCTCTCAACTACGCCAATCCCAACACCAACGCGACGTATTTGAGCGTCACGGGCACGACGGTCGACCAGATCTTTGGCAACACGACGACGGCTGACAGCGTCAACTTGGTCGACCTGACCAACGGCGTGCCCGCGGGAGGAGTGTCGCTGACCTTGCGCGCGCAGAATCCGTACCTGCTCATCCAGACGGCGCTGGGCAACAATGCCGACTTCGCCAACCTGTGGACGACAGGCGGCGAAGGCCAGAATGGTCTGGTCCTGGGTGTGAGCACCGGTGTGGGCAACGCCTATACCGCGTTCACCCTCAATGCGTATGACATCAACGGCAATCAGGTCAACACGGGAACCAACCTGCAAAACTTGCAGCTCTATCTCTACAACGGCGACCTCGAAGTTGTGCCCGAACCCGGCACATGGGCCATGATGCTCGGCGGATTGGCGTTGCTAATATTGATTCAACGCCGTAAGAATAAGAACAAGTTGAGCTAACTCATCGGCAAGGGAGCCTGCACGCACATCGGGATATGGATGAGTCACCAACAATAAAGAATCCCGCCGCAGCGGGGTATTGAAGGCAGCTTCCTGTGACCTCGCTGTGCACGAGGTCACCCAGGCAACACACGCTCGCGTGGCGTCCCCGGGCCATCCAAGACGTTGCACGCCGCAAGCGATGAGGAATTTACCCGAAGAGAGAGATTAAAAACAGGGTGTTTGATTTCTATAAATAGGCGGAAAAAGGCCTTCTTTATAGCGAGGGTACGCTCCGCCCATCCATCCATACGCCGGCCAGTTTAATATCGTTGGAGTAACGGGGAATTCCACGCTCATTACGATTCACCTGAGCCACGATGAGATCTATGACCGAACGTCCGATTAACTCTTTGAGCTGATCTATGCCACCGTATTCGTTTCCTGGTGGACGATCCAGGTGGGCAAAGGCGATATCTCGCGGGACATGGCAGCCAAGGTTTTTCAGGCATTTTATCGTATGAGATTCATCGCTAACCACGACGTCCGGTTCATATCGTTTAAGCCAGCTTTCCAATAGATCAATCCTTCCATTGTTTAGAATAAGGGGTGGTATCTTTCTCTTGAAGATTGCGCGCAATTCGACGGCAGCCATGCCACCCAAGTACTGCTCCCGCACCTGCTGGTCGCTCTCGGTATATAGAATCATTCCCGGGCGACGATATCCACGACGATGGAGTTCCTCCAAGGCGACGCAGGCACCGTTAAAATGAAAGTGGGAGGCGCGATGAAAGCGGGGAATTTTTGAATTGGGCGCGAAAGTGCCGATGGAAAATTGCTCCCAATCGAGTTGTATTTCGGAATGGGTGTCTGGGAGTGGAGCGAGCATGGCGGCCACAATGCCGCGGTTGACGAGAATTTGGTTGAGGCGCTCCCCGGTCATGCCCGGCTCATCGATCCAGAATTCTTCCAAATGATAACCCAGTTCGGAGGCTCGATCTGAAGCTCCGCGCAGCAAGCGTTGGATCGAGGGAATCGGCGCAAGGTCTCGCGACGGTGGCCAAGCCGTCAGAGTGGCGATGGGAATCGCGAAGGCAGTCGTCCTGGGCTTGCTTCTGCTGGCCATGAGGGCGGAGATAAGCGGATTGGGCCGATAGCTGAGTTTCTCTGCCAGTCGCTGGATTCGCAAACGGGTTTTCTCTGGAATCGCCGGATGATTTTGCAAGGCACGAGAAACTGTGGAGCGGGAGATTCTCGCAATTTTGGCAATTTGTGAATGCGTTATCTGAGCCATACCGGGCTGTAGTATGACAGATTAGAAAACGAGAGTTTAGTCTACAATGAGGATATGCGCCGATGTGCGCAAAATTCCCGGCCCTGTCGCTTTAACTTAGGATTGCAGTGAATCAACCATGCCGATTACTAGAATGATCCACAGTGCCGTCATCATGAGAATCGACTCGTTTTGCCGCAAGACGACGGAAAAAAAGGATGAGATCGTTCCAGCAGCCAATGGTAAACCAAATGGTGGTGAGAGCGGAAATTACCAGAGGTAAATAGATGTTGGTAACGAGCCAATAATAGGTCCATGCCAAGGCGGACCAAGGATGAATAAGATAGCAGACGCTGCCAATGATAAAGACAGCGAACCAAAAAATACTCCAGAAAAAGATTCCAAGTGTCACCCAGCGGTCGGATCGGGTAAAATGTTCGTCGATGCCGACGATGTTATAGAGGTGGAAGCGACTTCTCACGGGCTTGATATTGATGGGCTCGTTGGGAGCTTCGGGTTCGATCGCATATTTACCTCGATGCAGCAGGCGGTCCATGTCGTGTGGAACGCGGCAGGTCAGGACCGAGACAATCGCAAAAATGGCCAAGGCGACGAGGGAAGCATAGAAGGAAATTTCCGTGCCGTTGAAGGGAAATCCGGCGCCAAGGTGTCTGGATATAAAAATGGCCCAAGGACTGGAATCGAATCCAAGCCTAGAGGCTAACGCATCAAAGAGACTAATACTGGAGGGTTGACGCAGTAAAATTCCTCCAATCGAAAAGATGGATCCCGTCAGTAATCCCGCCCATGCGCCCGCCGTGGTGGCGCGACTCCAATAAAGGCCGCCAATAATGCAAGCCCCCGCGCCGCCGGCATAGATTGCGGTGGTTACTGTGAACCACATGGGCAAATATTCCGTTTGAGTAAAGAGTGCGCCAAAGCAAAACGCAAATAACGCCACGCCTATGATGGAAAGACGTAATAAAACTATATGAGCAGCGGGTGAGAGAGGTCGATTGCGGAGGGGCAGCACGACATCCTGAACCAGGATGCTGCCCCAGGAGTGGAGGTGCTGGCCATCGCCACCGAGGATGCCCATGAGCACAATCGAAATGAAAATTCCTTTAATTCCGATCGGGAGAACCTGAGCCAAGCCTATGGGCAAACTCATTTGTTCTGCGGTTTGGGAATCGTAAATTTTACTCAAGCGTTGCTGGACCAGTGCCGCCCCCTCCGGTTGATGGAGATAAGTCATGGAGGCAACAGCCAAAATGAGCATGGCCGTTACGAGGGCAAAACCGCGCCAGGTGCCGAGGATGTAGCCCATGCGCGACTCATGGGCGGAGGCGGCGGCTGAGTTGAAGCCCGAACTATTCTGCCACGCCATGGTGGAATAAATACTGATCCATATGCCCATAAGAATATACCAAAGGTTAAAATCCTTGACGCTGAACGAATCGAACGGGTCGACGAATGACTGGCCTTGTGGCCTGGAAAGAAGCATGTCGCGGGTCTGGGGCCAATTTAAGGTTATGATCAAGGCCACGCCGATAATCACATAGAAAATCTGAGAGAACATACCCTGAATACAGTCAGCCATCATGATGGTGATTTGGCCTCCGGTAATCGTGATTAGCGTCGTAATGGTCAAAAAGCAGCCCATGAGCAGGAGATAGGTCGGCACATTGAAAGCGAGGAGGTGAATTTGTTGGGGCAGATCAAGAAAATAAACCATGAATTTTCCTCCGACCACGGGGATGACTCCGAAATTCAACAGGCCCGCGATGAAAGCGAGAAAACCCGTAAATAAACGAAACGACCGATTATAGCGCATTTCGAAAAACTGGGCTAGGGTGAGCGCGCGAGTTTGCCGGTAACGATAGATTACAAAGCCGCTTATCGCGATCATTAGAGCAACCGGCGCCGCTAATTGCTTCCACCAGACGACGGAAAAACCACCGTGACTGAACCATTCGAACATGGAGATGTAAGCGATGGCCCCAGCGCCCATTTCACTCCTCGCGGTCGATAGCAAGTAGCGTCCTCCCAGTCGACCACCAGCCATGAAATCAGCCACGCTTTTAAGGTATCGTCGGGCGTAAATAGTGACCGCCAGCACCACAACGAGCGGAAAAGCAACAATAAGGAGGTCGATTATATCCATGGACGATAAACGCGAAAAAACTGCTGAAGTTGTAAAAATCTTTTCAATCGGACAATCATAGGACAACAAAGCGATCTATGATTCGATGGGATGCTTATACATTCCCGATTCTCTATAAAGCAAGCTTTTGATTGCGCAATAGGGCAAACCTTGGATTGCCTGAGTCTGCGGAAACACAAAGCATATTTCTTGTGTTTTATGGCGATGATATGCATAAATAAAAAAATAATGCGGCTAGTTAAGAAAGCACTTTTTGGAGGTAGCTGCCTCTTAATGATCGCGCTTTCAGAAAGCAGCAAAGCCACCGATGTAACCTCTGATTCGGCCATGAAAATCGAAACGATAAAGATTAGCAATCATGTTTGCGAGGCGGAGATCACGGTCAAACCATTTGTCCATTTGCTTGGTTTCCGGCTTTTGGGAGCCAAGAATCATCTCCTGAATATTGAATCGCCGAATCCCTCCAAAAACGGACATTCTATGCGTCCGCTTTTTATTGTAGGGGCAAAGCTGTGGTATGCTCCTGAAGTTGCCGGTTCTCATCTGTTCGGCCTTCTCACTGGGGAAGTCACCCAAAAGGGACGCGAGGTGGATGTGAATTTGGATCGCGATCCAGGTTCAAGGTTGCAGGGCAGGATTCGATTTGTCCTGGATGAAACCAAACCGCAATTGAAAATTATCAGCGTCTTGCGAAATGAGGGTGCCAGCGCACGAGAGACCAGTTGTTGGTGGCCGGTGTCATTTGAGCCCGGTGGCCGCATGGAGGCGGCTCCGATTCCATCTCCATCCGAACCGGCTTTTAACTATCACTTTTGGTCATACAGCGGAACCGCTTCCGAGCCAGGGTGCAAGATCACCAAAACCAATGTGGTGCTCGATTTGGATCGTCCTCCAGAGGCGCCTATTTTCAAGATTGGTTTTCTTGGTCGTGAAATTATCCTGATTAAGCCCGACTGCGTCTATCGCATGACGATTTTGGACCCGCCGGTCGATCCAGCGCGAAATTATCCGCATGGAGGCAGCCCTGTCATGCTTTACTGCGACCAGAAAACCTGGTTTTGCGAGGCGGAGCTATCCGGACCTTTAATCAAACTTCAGCCCCAGGAAGAAACTTCGTTTATTTTTACCATCTCGCTGGAGCCTTCTCCCAAGGGCTAACCTCCGGTCAGCCCCACTCCGCTGCTTTTTGGGCTAGGTGTTTCGACGCCAGAGATGGCAGAACAGCGCTTCAGAATAACTCGCCATGCACCGATGTGCGTGAGCGTGCTCTTGTTGTAGATCGCCAATCATTGGATAGTATCGCTGTTAAAGCTATTGCGGTATTGGCAGATTTATCACATCTTCTCTTATGGAAAGAGCGGTACTCATGAGAATAATCGACGAGTCCAACGAAAGCTCCGCCCGAAAGAACTTTCCGAAGAAGGGGTTCTCCCTCGTCGAGATGCTTACGGTCATGGCGATCGTTGCTCTCCTTTCGCTTGGCTTGCCGGCGATTCAGTCCCTTGTTACATCAGGCACTTTTAACTCGAATACCTCGCAGATGAACGATCTGTTGCAGGGGGCCTATTCAGCCGCAGTCGCCAAAAAAACTTATGTCTGGGTAGGATTTGAGCAGATGCCGAACAATGGCGGAGTGGGAATGGCCTTTGTTTATTCGCTTAGCGGCAATCCCACCGATATCAACACGCCGGCTAATCTTGCCACCCTCTCAAAACCGGTGATCTTAAAGAATTTGGCCCTGACGACGGTCGGCGCTTCTCAAATCACCAATCCCTCCAGGATACCGGCGGCGAATGTCGGACAAGTTTACTGCACGAGCAATACCCTCGACGTCGCAAGCACGACCACGCCGGCGAGTTTCTCCACGGAGATCGGCGGCGCGACGCAGACAATCCTTTCTGGCGGCACCAGTTCTTCCTTTACAACCATCATGCAGATTTCGCCGTCGGGTCAGGTTTCAATTGCATCCAATAACAAGTATGCCTGGCTCGAAGTAGGCTTGCAGTCAATCCATGGAAATAGTAATGATGTTGCTGTTCTCCAAATGAATTCATTTACCGGTCGTGTTGTGCAATTTTCCCCTTGAAAACGAAAAAATTGTGCCGTGATATCCCGGGATATAGACTTCAATACCGTGGTAATACCTTGGCCTTCTCTTTGGTTGAGGTGGTTATAGCGATCTCCGTATTTGCCTTTTGCCTGCTCATCTTGATCGCTCTTATTCCAGTCGGGTTGACGGGCAATAAAACCTCGCGGGACCGGACGATCGTCGCCGATCTCTGTAGCAGCATTGAATCCGATCTCAGAACCACACCCATAGGCAGTTATGCGTCACCGCTTTACAATATAAAATTTCCCACCCCCGCTGCTGCCGTCTCCGTCTCGTCGACCAATGTGCTTTACGATTCCTACAATGTGGCATCTCCAACGGCGACGTTTGGGACAACCTTGACCGCCAGCAGCCAGTACAGCTTTACGGTCGTACTCACTTCGTCTCCGACCGAGAGCAATCCCAATGCCCCTGTCATCGCCAATATCCTGGCGACTTGGCCCGCGCAGGCCAGTGTCACCAATGCTGTCGGGAAGCTCAACGTCTCCGTGGCGATCAACCGGTTCTAGGCATGATTTTGTCGAGGCAAATAGGGGGGCGTGAGTGGAGAAGTGACCGCGGCTTTACGCTGTTGGAAATCCTCGTCGCCGTGGCGGTCCTCTCGATCATCGTTCTTGTCATGGCGCAGATATTCAACGGCACTTCCAAGCTGGTTGCGCAAAGCAACGCCAGCACGGGCGCGCTCGACGCAGGCGAGGCGGTGCTGGTACAGATCAGTCTCGATATCTCTCGAATGGTCTTGCGGGACGACGTTGACTACGATTTCACGAAGCAAGTCAATGGAGATGGCACGGGAGATAACAGCGGAGATGACAGGCTTTCCTTCTATGCCCGCACCTCGGGTTTTACAGCTACAGGTGGCAGCGTAAGTTCGCCGCGCCCTCTTTCGGTTGTAAGTTACCAGATGGGAATAAATCCCAGTAACGGCACCTCGCCACAGCTCAACTACGGAGCTTTTCAAGTTGACTGGACATCATCGCCTCCAATAGGGGCGACTGCGTTCACCCTTTCCGCGCTGGTCTCAGGTGCGCAAAAACAATATTTAGTTGGCGGTGATTTGCCGCTGCCAGCGGCGGCAAATTACACGACTCTGGCGGCTGAGGTCATTCGTTTCGAATACTGCTTTGTCCTCAAGGCGGATCCTGTTGCCACGGATGCCCCTTCGCAACTTCTCACTTCGACCGTTCCCACGGGTCTGACGAATGGGGCGCCGCCGATTGAAAACGTCGCGGGAATCGTGGTCGGAATTGTTGTCGTGGATACGAGAAGCCGGCTCTTGTTTCCCCCAGGCGCCGATGTCAAATTGGCCCAGCAGTTTGGTGATTCCGTTAACAATAAGGACCTGCTTGCTCTCTGGACTCCCAAGCTCACCCCTGCGACGCTGCGGTCGCTGGGCATTCCAATTCAGGCGTTGACCGGAATTCATATCTATCAGAGGTACTGTCCCTTTCCTTGGTAACGACAATGCTAAAAAATCATTCCCATTTTGGTCGCAAAGCGATGCGTTATCAGGCGGCGAACGGCGCGGCTCTCGTTATCGTTCTAAGTCTTATCGTGCTTCTCACCATTCTGATTGTGACCTTTCTCGCCCATTCTCAACTGGCCCTGCAACTTATGAGTGCCCGGACGGCAGAGACTCAAGTCGATGTGATAAGCCGCACGGCCATCGAATTTACCAGGGGCGATCTGCGGCAGGAAATTGTGGCCGGCTCAACCAACAACTCAGCCGTTTATACGATGAACGGCACAACCATCTATGTTCCCAGTACCAATGGGACTATCGTGCCTTCGCGCACAGGCTTCACCCCCGGCACGGCGGGATCGGACCCGTATGATAACATCGTCAAAATCAGTAAGAACGGGTCCAATTTCTTTTCGGGGCCCAGCGGCTATTACAACGCTACTTATCCTTCGCCCAATTGGGCTTCGCCGGTCAGTACCGGCACGCCTGCGCTCAATGGCCGGTATATCGACAAGTCGGCCACTGGTTGGACCACCTCTGGCTGGGATATCCGCGTCCTCATCACTTACATGTACCCTTTAGTTTATAAAATCGTCCGGTCCAACATGACTCGTCAGGGCATGGAGGAGGATTTGGTTCAGACGGTACTGACCAAAGTCTTCAAAAGCCTGAATCAATTTTCGGGCCGGGTGCCTTTCAAACACTGGGTCTCGCGCATTGCGGTCAATGCCTGCGTGAACCTGATTCGATACGAGAAAAGCCGCCCCGAAGTTCGTCTAGCTGATCTGAGCGAGCAGGAAGCCCTGGTTGTGGAAGCCTTGGCCGCGTCCGATGAAGGTCTTGACGCAAGGCTCGGTTTTGCCGCTAGAGATCTCGTGCAGTATTTAGTAGCCTGTCTCCGTCCCAAGGAGCGCCTGCTGATTCGCCTTATTTATCTCGAAGGTTTCACTATCCAGGAGGCTAGTGAAGCGACGGGGTTGAAACCCGGCGCTATTGCCGTTGGGGTAAGTCGCGCCAAGATCAAAATGCGCGCCCGCCACGCAATTTTGCTGAAAGGAAATGAAAGATGAATCTGATCGACCACCGATTAAATCGACTGCTGGAGGGAGCGCAAAGGGCGTGTCCGCCAATACCCGAACCGTCGCCTTGGTTTGAACAGCGGATGATTCAACTCTTGCGAGCGGAGAAAAATCCTTTCTCCGGGTACCTCGAAGGCGTTCCGTTCTTCCGCATCTTCGCCGTCGCGGTGGTGATCATGGCCGTAAGTGTGACTTTGCCCTTGGCCCAGCCAAAGAATCCTTACCTGGAAACCCTCGATCTTGCCAATTCGACCGTGCAGAGGGTGCAGATGCGATGAAAAATTCCAAAACGAAACTTGTCCTGGCCTTGCTCGCCATGTTCCTGCTTGGTGCGATATCCGGCGTGGGATTGGGGATCTTCTTTCGTCCCCCTTTCTTTCCGTCGCCTCGTCCGGAGGAGATGCAAAAGCACATGGTGAGCTTTCTTACCCGCCGGCTCAATTTGACTCCCGATCAGCAGGTAAGGATACAACCGATTGCCGCCGATTTCGCCAACCAAGCCGAAACGCTTCATGTCCAGTCGATGAACCAGTTCTCGCACTTGGCCGTCGCAACCGACAGCCGGATTGCCGAGATTCTAACCCCCGAACAAAAGGTCTTGTTGGAGAAGCTCGCCAAGGAGCGGGACGCGAACTTCCAAAAGCACGTTGGTTCCCCCGGGCCGTGAACCTGGATCTTGCCCTGTTGGAAAACACCGGGATGAGGGTCTTATTACTGCTATTTGTTGGCTGGATCACGCTCGGTGGCCTCGTTCGGGCCGATAATTCGCCGGACGCGCTGACATGGGAAAAGTGCGTCAGGCTTGCCACCCTGAACAATCCTGATTTGGTCGCTTCGCACGAATCACTGCGCAGTTATGAGGCAAAATACGGAGGGAGCTATAGCGCTTATTTTCCTCAAATTACCGCCAGTGCGGGAGGCTCCTATAACCATACCTCAAGCACTCAGGCATCCGGGGGAGAAACGTTGAATTCGAGCGGTGACACGACGTTCTCTGGCGCGTCCTTCGGAGGCGGTGCCAACCTGCTTCACCAATACACGGCGAGCGTGACCGTAAGCCAGACAATCTATGATGGCGGTTTGACGCCCGGAAACGTGACCCAGGCAGGAGCCAACTACCGGGCACAGGTTGCCGCTTTTGTCCTGGAAAAATCGCTCATCAGTGACGATCTAAAGAGCGCCTTTGCCCAGCTTCTCTATGCCCAGGAACTGGTCACGCTGAACGAGCAAATCGTCAAACGACGCCGTTCGGACGCTGATATGATTCATCTTAAACACGATGGAGGCCGGGAAAACAAAGGAGCCTATTTGCTGAGTGAATCGGACTATCAGCAAGCGGTCCTCAATTTTCATAACGCTCAGCGCAACGTCGTGGTCTCGCAACATCAACTGGCGCAGGTCATGGGAGTGAAATTAAAAAACCCCATCGTCGCTGTCGGTCAACTTATCACCCAAACACCGCCAGCTTCCCCGGATCTGGACAAGTTGGCCGTTGAAACCCCGACCCACTTCCAACAAGTGAGCACTGCGGAGGCCTCGCGGGCCGGGATCACGATTGCTCAGGCAGGATTTTTGCCCACGGTCAGTGCCAGCGTTTCTCTGGATCGAGAGGACCAGCGCTTCTTTCCCAAGTCAAGCGGCTGGGATGCAGACTTGAGCGTGTCACTACCGATCTTCGACGGCGGCAAAACCTATTTTAATGTCAGGGCCGCCGAGGCTGCCTTGCGCCAATCATTGGCGAATCTGCAAAGCAGCGACGATAACTCGGTCTACACCCTGGCCCAAAATTATTCGACACTGCTCACCGACATAGAAACGGTCGGCGTCAATCAGTCTACGGTCGCGGCGCAAAAAGTCCGCTCGGAAATCGGCGGGGGCCAGTATTCCAACGGCCTCATTTCCTTCACCGACTTCAACCTGATTGAGAACGATCTCGTCACCTCCGAAAATCAGGAACTGCAAAGCCGACGTGATGCCGTTATCGCCGAGGCCAATTGGGAATACGCACAAGGAAAAGGAGTAATTCCGTGAAGCTTACGTGGAAAGTTGGTCTTCTCTTGGTGGCCGCTTTTTTGCTGGGCCTGTGGTGGTGGAACGCTTCCGTTTCCTCGGGCGAAACGAAGAAGACCTACGAATCTGTCGTGGTCAAACGCGGAAATATCCGCACGGTGGTTCTTTCCACCGGCACAGTCCAGCCCGAGAATGAACTCGCCATCAAACCGCCGATTGACGGGCGCGCGGAAGAAGTGCTGGTGGCCATCGGCGACAAAGTGAAAAAAGGTCAGGTGCTGGCCTGGATGAGTTCCTCCGAGCGGGCCGCCCTTCTCGATGTCGCCCGAACGAAGGGTGAAAAGGAGTTGGAGCGCTGGGAAGATTTTTACAAGCCGGCCGCCTTGGTGGCCCCCTTGGACGGAACGATCATCGGCAAAAGTGTCGTTCCAGGACAGGTTGTTACCGCCAGCGATACCGTTTTCACCATGTCGGACCATTTGATCGTCGCTGCTTCTTTGGATGAAACGGATCTGGCCAAAATCACCCTGAAACAAAAGGTCGAGATGCTTCTGGATGCTTATGCGTCTCAGCCCTTCACCGGGCAGGTGGAACGAATTGCCTACAATTCCACCACAGTCAACAACGTCACCACCTTTGAAGTCGATATTTTGCCGGACCAAGTGCCCGATTTCATGCGCTGCGGCATGACCGCCGACCTGACCTTTATCATGGCCCAACACGATTATGTCCTGCTCGTGCCTGTCTTGGCCATCACGCCTCAAGGCACGCAAAACACCGTGCTTGTTGCCTCAGATCCGTCCGGGGGGGCATCGCGAATTCAGGCGGTCACGCTCGGACTCAGCGACGGCAAGCAGGTGGAGATCGTCTCAGGGCTCAAGGAAAACGACACCGTTCTCGTCGAGAAGGCCAACTTAACGGCGGCAACATCGACGGGCTTGCTTCCCACGCCTTCCAAAGACTCCGGACCGCCTCCCAGCGAGGGATCACCGTGATCGATCTACGAGACGTTTCAAAAACATATCGCATGGGCGAAGTCGATATCCATGCGCTTCGGAACATCTCTTTGCAAATTCATCCGGGAGAATTCGTAGCCATCATGGGACCGTCCGGTTCCGGCAAATCGACGCTCATGCATGTATTGGGATTGCTCGATGTGCCGGATAGCGGTTCTTACCGATTATCGGAGCGGGAAGTCTCCAAACTAAGCGAAGATGAACTTGCTCAGGAAAGAAGCCGCACCATCGGCTATGTCTTCCAGCAATTCAATCTTTTGCCGAGGACGACCGCGCTCGATAACGTCCGACTCCCCATTCTTTATGCCGTCGACACAAACCGAACGGCCCCGGCGGAAGAACTCCTGACCCAGGTTGGTTTGGGCGACCGCATGCGCCATCGTCCGAACGAACTTTCCGGAGGCCAACAACAGCGCGTGGCCATCGCTCGCTCCCTGGTCAACAACCCCAGCCTGATCCTGGCCGACGAACCCACCGGTAATCTCGACACCGCCAGCGGCGAGGAAATTTTGGCCCTGCTCAAGCAACTCAATGACCGCGGCATCACGGTCATTCTCGTTACCCACGAACCTGATGTGGCCCAACATGCCCGACGCATTATCCGCATGCGGGACGGCCGGGTTTTTTCGGACGAAACCGCCGCTTCAGTCGTTTCGGACACGACCTTAAAGAAATATCCTGCGGCCGAGAAGAGCGTTCCGGGTACTCTCTCCTCGTGGAGACGGATTCTTTCCATCGCACTGGTGGATATTCACTCCTATTTCCAACAAGCAATTCGTTCGTTGCTTCGAAATAGACTCCGATCCGGCCTCTCCACGCTGGGCATCATCATTGGTGTTGCCGCCGTCATGATGGCTCTGGCGCTGGCTACGGGCGCCAAAAATGCCATCTCCAAACAGATCTCTTCCCTTGGCTCGAATCTTCTTTTCGTTCAACCCGCGCCCCGTTCTGTTGCCGGGGTGAAACTGGAGGCCGGGTCGGTAAGCCGCCTGAAGCGGACCGATGCCGCTGAAATTGCCCAAGACGTCAGCGAAATCGCCAGTGCCGCACCCGTCGTACGAACCCGCGTGCAGGTGGTTTACGAGGACAAAAATGCCAACACCGAAGTCACCGGCAGCACGCCTGATTACTTCGCCGTTCATTCGCAGGAAATTCTTGTCGGACGCGCCTTCGACGAGAGCGACGACCAAAGTCGCGATCGCGTGGCCTTGTTAGGGATGAGGGTAGTGAAGGAACTCTTCGGCACGGAGAATCCGGTCGGTAACTATATCAAGATCAACAAAGTGATCTTCCAAGTTATCGGCGTCCTGAAATCAAAAGGCTCCAGTGGTCCTCGTGACGAAGACGACATCATCCTGGCCCCTCTGTCCACCGTTATGTATCGCTTAGAGGGCACGAATTATGTGGATTCCATTGATTTGCAGGCCATCAGCGCCGACAGAGTTGATGTTGCGGTAGCCAATGTCAAAAAGGTGCTCGCCGCCGAATACCCCGTGGCACCGTCCCAAGGGGCGGCCTATAACGTCACAAACTTCGCTTCCATGCAGCAGACCATGCTCAAGATCGTTAGCATGTTGGGCGCATTATTGGCCGGGGTTGCGGCCATTTCCCTTGTCGTGGGAGGCGTTGGCATCATGAATATCATGCTCGTTTCGGTGACGGAACGCACCCGTGAAATCGGCCTGCGAAAAGCCTTGGGAGCCAAGCGTCGTGACATCCTATCGCAATTCCTGATCGAAGCGGTGACTGTCAGCCTACTGGGTGGCCTCGGAGGTATCGCGATCGGCTGGGTCATTGTAACCGTAGGAACCACTGTCACTGGTTTTGATCTGCCCATCTCCTGGTTCGCGATTCTTTTGGCCGTTTTCTCATCAGCCACCATCGGTATTATCTTCGGACTCTGGCCCGCTCGAAAAGCCTCCCTGCTCAAACCCATTGACGCCTTGTGTTTTGAGTAGAACGCCTAACCAAGGAATTTCAGCACCGTTTCTGAATGATCCAAAATGAACTCCACACGCCAACCATAGCACCCATGGTGCCAACGAAAAATAAACGCAAAAACAGCTTCTCAGTTATGATCGAGCCTCCGATTTTAGTCCAGAACGAGTGTGCTGTTCGGGGCCAAGAAGGTCGCGTAATCCAAAAGAAGCATCCCCCAGCAATACCCAATGCAAACTAAAGTTACAATCAATCATCCCCGCAACCCCGTCGGATCGCGCCATAACAATTCGCCTTCGATCCGCATAACAAGACCATACCATTCCTTACAAAAATTTGCCCCAAATGACTTGCAATTAGCATAATAAGCCGCTTCTCTGTAAAAGCTTAGGAAAGGAGATGGCGGCTATCCCTCCCTGGTCGAAGGATCTCTTGCTATTTTATCTCGTTCCCAAACTCCATTTGGGAAAGCAATTGTCCGCGCAATTCCATTGCTAATCCTGTCCCATCTTGTAGCCGCGCTCGCAAGAGCGTGGCGCATTGCCATGACAGAACCGCCGCCTCATATAGTCAGCGCAATTTTGATTTGCTCCGGTCAGAGATTGGCCGCCAATTCCTTTGCCCGCTTGTTGGCGGAAGCAATGGCCTCATCCTTCGATGTCGGGCTGGCCAGTGTCGGCTCGACAAAAATCTCCTTGATGTCGGTGAAGCCGATGAAGCCGAGCGCCTGTTTGAGATAGGGACTCTGCGCGTCATACGACTCCATGCCGCTGCCCGCGCCGTAAGCGCCGCCACGAGCATAAACCGCAACGACCGGTTTTCCGACGACGAGTCCTTTATAGCCTTCTTCGGGTGTAAAACTGAACGTCAGCCCCGGTTGAATCAAGACGTCGATGAAATGCTTGAGCTTGTAGGGAATGCCAAAATTCCACATCGGAAGCGAAAAGAGATACTTGTCCGCCGACTTAAAATGCTCGGCGATTTTTGACACCGTCTGCCAGGCTTGGAGCTGTTCCGGCGTATGTTTTTGGCCGTGGAGAACGGCGTACTTGGCGTCAATGGTCGCGCCGTCAAATTCCGGCAGCCCGGCCTGCCAAAGATCGAGTGTATCCACCGTGTCGCCGGGATGCGCTGCGCGGTAGCATTCGATAAAATGCTCGGCAACAGTGATGGATGCGGAACGTTTGCCGCGGGGTGAAGCTTCGATGTGGAGGAGTTTGGCCATAATGATTTTTATTTGAGGGTTTAGTTGAGATCGAAAATAAGAAAGTCGGACGGCGTGATCGCGTCAAGGGTCAGCGAGTCAGCCTCGCTGATCGCAACGGCATCGCCTGCGACCAGTCGAGTGCCATTTGCATCAAGTTCGCCCCGGATCAACTGCAACCAGGCGTGCCGGCCAGCAGCGAGCGTGTGCCGCGCGCTGCCGCCCTCCTCGAGTTTTCCAAGAAAAACGTCGGCGTCTTGATTGATCGGAATCGATCCGTCGCGTCCCAATTTTGATGCGATTAAATGCAACCGGCCGGCCTCCGCGCGGGCGAACGACTTTTCCGCATAAGCCGGCTTCGCGTCCTTGCGATCTGGCGTGATCCAGATTTGCAGGAAGTGGACCGGTTCCTTCGGCGAGTCGTTCATTTCGCTGTGCGTGATTCCCGTGCCCGCGCTGATGCGCTGCACGTCGCCTGCATGCATGACGGCCGTGTTGCCCATTGAATCGCGATGGCGCAGCGCGCCGCTGATCACATACGTGATGATCTCCATGTCGCGATGCGGATGCATGCCGAAGCCCGCGTCAGGAGCAACGCGGTCCTCGTTGATCACGCGCAGGGCGTGGAAATTCACATGTTGCGGATCGTAGTAATCGGCAAAGCTGAAAGAATGACGGGAGTCGAGCCAGCCATGTTCGGCATGGCCCCGGTCGTTGGATTTTCTAATCTCGATCATGAGGGGGCATTTGTTACGGTTAACTAACTCCATTTTGGAAAATTCGCCAAAGAAATGAATAAACCCTTTGTTTTGCGCTCGCATTTCGTCGAGTCTCGCCTTCGTGGCTTGGAAGAAGTGATTGTGCTTTTGGCCAATAAAACTATTGTTGTCTCGAAGTCGGAACCAAACCTGATTTTGAAGGAGTAACATGATCCAATTAACCGATGCAAATGGCAACGAGTGCTGGCTTCGCATAGACGAAATCAAGGCGATTTCAGTCCAGGTGTCCGATCCCAAGGGAGGAGAACGGCGCAGGCGCACCGAAATACGGATGTCGGTCGAGAAAGACGGTTACGCGGTCGTTGTCATGGAGAGTCCACGCGAAATCGCGCAGCGGATGCAGGGCACCGGCGTTCGTTCCGTCTCGTCGGGACGCGACGCGAACCGCGTGCTCGCCTAAAAAGCAGTCCCTACCTTACCTGGCAAGTTTCTCCGCAACCTGGCGCAGCCATTCCGAATCCGGGATCGCATAAGGGCGGAACGTTTCGAGATAGCCTTCGCGTTCGTTGAAAAAAATGGCGCGATGAAGCCCAAGATTGCCCGCCACGGGTGAATCGATCAGGCTCGCCGAATCGTTCGCGCTCATCTGGAAAACGACGCGCATCTCGAATTCGCTCAGCGCCTTCCGGTTCATGAAGCGGTTGACGCTGTTGAGCGTATCCACCGTCGTGAGGATATGCATCCCGTGGCCGCTGCCCTCGGTGATAATCTGGTTGAACTGCGCGCCCGGATCGGGTCCGGCCTCGGCATCGCCTGCTGAAAAGCTGAAATCGTCCTCATGCCGCAGCTTTTTGAATTTGTGCAGACCGTGGATGACAAGATATACCGACGGCGCTTCACTCGTGGGCGACTCGTTGGCGATGCGCGCTTTCAATTCCGTGGCCAGGTCGTTTATCGCTGTTGAAACATCCTGGCCCTGTCCGCGCGCCACGACGATCTCATGCGGGATTGCCTTCACAATCTGGTCCAAAAATTCGGCTTCGGACGAACCTGGAACCGCCGTGTGGAAGAGAACAAATTTCGCCGTTCCCTTGGGATGCTGCGCCGCCAGGGCCAGCAAGGAGACGCCAAGCATCGTGAGGGAAGCCTCGTCGCGCTGCCCAACAATGAGCAGGTGACTCCCGTTTTGCCTCTGAAACGCGGCGTCGGTCGGACCCTTGATCGAGTTCGGCGCGCCGAGCCAGCAATGCGCGGCAACCGGCTGGGCTGTCGTCGGCGTTTCGAGCGCGGAAAGAAGAAGCTCGTTCTCCCGGATGTCGGCGGCCGCGTTACCCTCGAAAACGATGGGCTTGGAATAGCGCCGACCCGTTTGCCGCGCCACATCGTTCACTTTGTCCAGCCACTCATCGCGCTCTTCGTCCGGCAGCCACACAACCTGAAACGGACTGTTGCCTTCCATCGCGCCCGACGCGTCATTGTAAATGCCTTCGCCCGGACGCGACAGAAGCCGCGGCGCGGAATTGTTTTCGTCCATGATGAGGTACGAATCGGCCTCATTGCACTGGAGCGCGACGCGGATCACCATCTGCCCGAGCGTCGCGCGCGCCAGCGAATAAGCGCCGCCGAGAGTCTGCGATCCGAGCAGCGCGTGAATGCCGAACGCGCGGCCCTGGCGCACGATGCGGTCGAATAAAAGCGACGCGGTCTGCGAGATCGTGTCGTCCTCGACAAAAAATTCCTGGAACTCGTCGATGATGAGAAGCACGCGAGGCATCGGTTCCGTGCCGCCTGCGCGCTTGTAGCCGGGAATGTCCTGCACGCCGAGCTTGCGGAACATGTCGCCGCGCCGCTTCAGCTCGTCGTCCACGCGCTGCAGCACGCTCAGCGCGAATTCGCGGTCGCTCTCGATTGCCACCACTTTCGCGTGCGGCAGATGCTTCGTGGCGTAGCACTTGAACTCGACGCCCTTCTTGAAGTCGATGAGGTAAAACTCGACCTCCTCGGGGCTGCACGCCAGCGCGAGATTGGTGATGATGACGTGAAAGAGCGTCGATTTGCCCGACCCCGTTTTGCCCGCAAAAAGCGCGTGCTGGCGCGTCCCTTTTCCGATCGCGAGATACTGGAGCTTCGTCGCGCCCGTCCGCCCGATGGCGATGCGCAACTCGTTCGTCGTGTCGAGCGCCCACATCTCGTTCGCCTCCGGTGCCACCTGCGAAAACGGCACTTCCACGCGATTCGAATCGACGCTGTTCTGGCCGATCTTGTGCACCAGCTCCACGGCGAGGTCGGAATCGGGAGGGGAATCGAACACCAGCGCCGCGCCCATCTCGGTCTGCCTCTTGTCGAGAACAAGTTCATTTCCCGTCCGGTGAATGCAAACGCTGTTTCGCCGGAGTTCGTTGGGCACAAAACCGTCCGGCGACGGCTGGCGCGGGTCCCAGTGAATCAGCGTAAAAATCCCGCAGCGCGGTCCGCTCATCGCGATGCTCTGCAGCCGCTTCGCCGCAACGTCGCTGAAATTCGCCGGGAAATCGGCCACGACCAGGAAATGATATTTTTCCGCGACGCTCCCGGCCTTCTCATTATACTCGGTGATCGTCTCGTACTCGTTGCGCAGATACATCTGGATCACCTTCTCGATGTGCTCGCTGAGTTCCTCCAGCCGCTCTTCAATCTGGTCGCGCTGGGTCCAGATGCGGCGATTGATAAGGCTCTCTTCGTAATCCGCGAGATACATCAGGCCCGCGAAACTTTGCCCAAGCCCGATTGGGTCGATCACCGTGAAACTCAGCTTGCCCGGAGGCGTCGTCGAAAGCAGCCGCAGGACAATGTTGTTCAACGCGCCGATGACCGTCGCCGCGCCCGAGTCGGGCGTTTCAAAAAGCAGCGAGCCCTGGTTGGGAAAGCTCAGCGCGAGCGGCGCCGACACCTTCGCTGGTCCCGGAAGCGCGAGCCTCGGGTCTTTGGGAATCGCCCCCGGCTGCCGTGCCAGATCGAGATCGAGATGGCCGAACTTCGCGGCGGGAATGAACGTCGTGGGCGGTGTCCACGCTTGCACGAACGCGGCGTCCCATGCGGGAAACATCCCGGAAGCCTCCGCATTCATCGCGTCGATCGCCTGGTAAATCGGAACGATTTCCCGTTTCCAATCGGCCTCGATCTCCTCCCACCGCGTCTTTTCATCAACCACAAGCGAGGCCGTTCCCGCCTCGTGGGTTTCGCTGATCTTTTGCTTCAGGACCTCCGCTTCGGCCCGGAGCCGCTCGCTTGAGGCCGCCCGCTCCGATTCAATCCGCTGGAGCTTGAACGGAAGAATCGCGTCGATCTTTTGCAGAATGCGGGGCGTCTGTGTTTCGAGTTTTTGCCGCGTGGCCCTTTCAAATTGCAACTCGACATCGTCAGCCCGGCTCCACTGCTCCTGAATCTCCGCGCAAGTTCGTTCGTAGGCCTCCTGGATTTGTCGGCGTCTCTCCTCGCGCGTCGCCGCAAGATTGGGACCGGCAGCGCGGCACGCGTCGATAATCCGCCGCGCCTCCACAAGCGCGTCGGCGATGGTAATCGCAATCGACTTCGACTCACTCAACCCGAGATAGTGGACGAACCAAACGATGCCAAACACAACAGCCGCGGCAATTCCGGCGATGACGCTCGGCTTTGGATTGAATCCCGTGCTCCACGCAAACGCCGCCGCGCCGCCAAAGAGAATCACGAAGGGCAGGGGAAGCGGCGCGTAACTGAAAAAGCGCGGAAGCACAAACCGGTGAAACTCGGGGAGTTGTTGTTCCGCCGTTGTGAGATTTCCATGAATGGCATTGAGCAGATCGTTCAGCGAGGCGTTCGGATCAAGCCCCGTCTTGCGCCTCCGGCCAAGCCTGCTCCGAAGCGTCCAATAGCCGCGAAAATATTCCCGCGCGCGGCTTTCCAGCCCGATCAGCGTCTCGCGGTACGTCTCCAGCTTCGACGTAAAGCCCGCGTAATCGGCATCGGCGGCGGCCAGGTCCATCGGCAGCTTCCGCTGCGCGTGGTAATTTTTCATCTGGAGATCGCCGAGCCATTTCCCCTTCACTTCCTGCGCGCGCGCCGGGAGATTCCGCAAACTTGTGCTGCAAACGCGCTGAACGCGGGCGCGACGGCCTTCATAAATCGACTTGATCCGCTGCGCTTTCGTGCGGAAATGCTCTTCCGTCCGGGCGATTTCCGCCGCGTAACTCGACTCCGTGTTCTCCATCGCGTCCTGGCTCGTCCGATTCACCGCGTACCGGCGGCTCGTAAGCTCGCGGGAAAGCTGCTCCTCCCTCTTCGCGAATTTCGAAGCGGTCTGTTTCAGGTTCCCGAGGAGTTCGAAACTCCTGTTGACTCGCAGATCGATGCGGCTATTCACATTCGCTCCTGATCTTCTTGAGCAGCACATCAAGCTCCTCCATCACCGTCATCGCCTGCGTCACATGAGCAGGCAAAATCTCGATGTACGTCCGCTCGAATTCCTGGCTCTTGGAATCATGCCAGTACGATTTCGTTTGCTGCCACGCATTCGACAAATCCTTGACGGCCTGCGCCAGATTCGAGCTGCTGCCTGCGGCGCTCATGGCTGGCCTCCGGTTTCAGCAGGAGGCGTCGTGGCGGGCGCGTCCATCGTCGGCGCGGGCGCGTCGGCATAGGCTTCCAGCGTCCTCTGCGCGGTTGACAGATAAGTAATCGCCTTCGGCATATCCTGGTCGAGCACCTGGCGAAGGCTCTCCAGTTTTTTGACAATCGGATCGGCACAATGGTCGAAATTCTGGCACCACCCTTTCACCTTGCGGACTCTGGCCTCCGCCTCGTGCAGCGCCCGTTGCGCCTGGTTCACCGCCATCTGCCGGTTGATCAACGCCGACTCCCGGTGCTGGGCGAGCCGCACGCTCATCAATTCCTGCTCGGCCCGTTCCAGCGCCTTCGCACGCCGGCGAGTCTCGCCCTCCCAAAACATGCGTTGATCCTGTTGAAGCCATTGCCGCGTTCGGCGCACCTCGTCGGTCGAGTCATCGACGGCCCGGCGCGCCTTCGTCAGGAAAACAATCAGGCTCGCCCGGAACAATTCCAGCGCTTCGGTCGAGATGACTCTTGCTTGGTTCGCCATAAGCCAGAGGTCAGCGCTGATCCAGATACTGTTCGATGCGCTGCGCTTTTCTGAGAAGATACGGCGTGTGTTTCTCGGAAACTTCCATGAACTTCTTCAGCACTTTCATCGTGGTGATGAACTCCTCGGCAAACTTCTCGTGGTCCTGGTCCTGCCAGGTCGTCCCCAGCGACGCGAACCGCGCCTGCAACGATGCCGCCTTCATCTGGACATCGTCGTTGAAGCGCTTCAACTCCGAGGCAAAACGCCGGACCTCTTCCGGGTCCATGATTGCTTGAGCCATAAATTTATTAGCTAAAGGACCAAGCGAACCTTGATCTGCATGCAAATTTACCGCCGTGCCGCAAATTTGTCCATCGCGCATCCTGAGCCAGTGGTAGCCATCGTACGCCGTGCGACGGCCCCCTTTCCTGGAGGGTCAGCCTCCGGCCTGACCCATTCTTTGCCTTCCTCGGGGTCACAGGAAGCTGCCTTCAATACCGGCAGTTACTCAGCCCATTCTTATCGAGGTAATGCTGATGATATTCCTCCGCCTTCCAAAAATCGGTCGCCTGCACAACCTGCGTCACAATCGGACGGCTGAACCGATGCGAGGCCGTCAGTTGCGCGATGGAAGCCTCCGCCTCCGCTTTTTGCTCCGGCGTATAGAAAAAAATCACCGAGCGATATTGCGTCCCGACATCCGGTCCCTGCCGATTCGGCGTCGTCGGATCGTGATGGGTCCAGAACACATCCATGAGCTGCGCATAAGTGACCTTCGCCGGATCGTATTCAACCAGCACCGTCTCCGCATGGCCGGTCTTGTCCGTGCAAACGTCCTCGTAAGTCGGATGCTTCATCGTCCCGCCCATGAAGCCGACCGTTGTGTTCACCACGCCGGGAATCTTCTCGAAATCTTCCTGCGAGCCCCAAAAGCATCCGGCGGCGAACGCGGCCATGGCCGTCTTCGGATCGGCCTGTTTTTCGGGAACCTCCTTGCCCTTCGCAACAAAAGTCATCGCAGCTGAGTTCAGGCAGTAACGCTGGCCCGTTGGCGCGGGACCGTCATCAAAGACATGCCCCAGGTGCGCTTCGCAACGGGCGCACAGGATTTCCGTGCGCTCCATGCCCAGGCTGTTGTCGGTACGGGTGATCACATTTTCGGGCGCAACGGGCTGAAAGAAACTCGGCCAACCCGTGCCCGAATCGAATTTTGCATCCGACGCAAAAAGCGGCAGATTGCAGCAGACGCAGTGATAAATCCCCTCCTTGTGGTTGTCGTAGAAGATGCCGCAAAACGCCGGTTCGGTGCTCTTGTCGCGCGTGATGGAGTATTGCTCGGCGGTAAGCTGCTTGCGCCATTCCGCGTCCGTTTTCACAACCTTCGGCATCTCGATGGGGCCGGTCAGCTTCCCATCCGGGCCAATAATCCGCACCTTCACCATCGACAGCGCCGGGGCAGCCGGAACGGAGTCGGAGTTCGTCGCGCCGGGAAGTCCTTTCAGCAGTTCCGATACGAAAGCGCCGGTGGTCAGGAGGACGGCTCCGCCGCCCAATCCGCGTAGAAAATTTCTTCGATTCATTTGGATACGATGAGCCTCTTGTAAGGTACAACGCTTCTTATTAGACGCGAATCAGTCCATTTTATTCCCGGCCTTTTACTCTGGAGGGTCAGACTCCGTCCTGACCCATTCCTTGCCTTCCTCCGTGGTAGCCGTCGCACTCCGTGCGACGGTGCAGTGGGTAGCCCGCCGCTGGCTCAGCGGCGGGTGTATCTGGTAGCCGTCGCACTCCGTGCGACGGTGCAGTGGTAGCCCGCTGCTGGCTCAGCGGCGGGTGTATCTGGTAGCCGTCGCACTCCGTGCGACGGGGTCTTCTTTAACGCCCCGCCGCTTTGTTCGCCCCCGGATCGGTCAGCGCCACTTTGATCACAGCCGATTCACCCGCGCGGATCCGCTTCTCATAACCCCGAATCGAATCACGATTGAAAACAACCTTTACCGGCACGCGTTGCACAATCTTCGTGAAATTTCCCGTCGAATTATCCGCTGGCAACAACGCAAACTCATTACCCGTCGCTGGCGAAAAACTGTCCACCGTGCCATCGAACACCTTGTCGGGAATCGAATCGATGCTGATGCGTACCGGCTGCCCGGCCTTCATGTGGGCCAGTTGCGTCTCCTTGAAATTCGCCACCACCCATAAGTCAGGTTCCACCACGACCAAAAGCGTCTGGCCCGAGGAAACCCGGTTGCCCACTTCGACATTTTTCCGCCCCACATAGCCCGTCGCCGGGGCCTTGATCGTCGAATACTCGATTTGCAATTCCGCCAGTTCATACTGGGCGAGATCGACATCGCGGGTATTGCGTGTCTTGTCCACATCCTCCGGCGCGATCGCATGCGTGGCCAGGAGTGGTTCCTGCCGATCCAGATTCGACTGCGCCGTCGCCAGGTTCGCCTTCGCCGCGGCTACAATCGCCAGGTTTTCGTTCGGGTCGAGCTTCACCAGCTCATCGCCCTCGTTAACGAGCTGGTTGTCATCGACAAAAACAGCGGTGACGACTCCGTTGATCCGCGACGAGATTTCATGCAGATGGCCTGTGACGTAGGCGTCGTCCGTCTCCTCATGCGTCAAGGCGTCGTAAACGTAGAAAGATACAGCGATGAGCGCGACAATTCCCGCCGCGATAATCGCCGGTTTCTTGTAGCGGTCGATGAACGGATGAAGTTTTTTCTTCGACTTGACCGTGGATGGCGTGGGCGAATGCGTGTGCTTCTTGTCCAATACGGCGGCCTCGTCTTCAAGGGTGGTTGTGCTCATAAATTAGGTTCTGGATTTAGGTGGTTGGAGGCACCGGCTTCGGGGCTTTGCCGAGAAGAAGGATCAGGGGGAGGGTCAAAACAAACACGAATGCGACGAAATAGAACACGTCGCGATAACTCAGCAGCGATGCCTGCATGTTCACTGCCTGGTCGATCAGCGCAAGCGCCTGGTTGTGAGTCCCGACCGGATCGCCCGACATCGTGCCGAAATAGGCCGTGCCCGCGTCCAGCCGCGGCTGGTAGGCGGGATTGAGATCGGAGATATCGTAAATGAGTTGAGAGCGGTGCACGAATTGTTGCTTCGCCAGCAGGGTGGTGATCGCCGCAATGCCGATGCTGCCGCCCAATTGCCGCGTCAGGCTGAAAAAGCCGGCGCCGGAACTCATGTCTTTTTTCGGCAAAGCGCCGAGCGTGGCGATGGTCAGTGGCATGAACATGTTGACGATGCCGAATCCGCGCCACATCAGAGGCCAATAGAGCTGGGTGAAGCCCGTGTCCGGGTTAATGGTGGTGAAGGAGACCATCACGCCGATGGTGATCAGGCACCCGATGACAATAAGAAGTCGCGGTGAGGCGATCTTCGAAAATGGAATCAAAACGAACGTGCCCACCGCCGAAGCCAGTGCGCCTGGCACCAGCATAAGTCCGGTTTTTGTCGCGGTGAATTGAAGGATCGTCTGCGCGAAAATCGGGATGACAAAAATAGTCCCATAAAGTCCCATTCCCACCACCAGCGAAATGAAACTCCCCGCCGCCAGCGAACGATAACGCAGCACGCGCAGGTCCACCGCCGGATGGTCGATCCGCATCTCCTGCCAGATGAAAAGAGACATCCCTATCACGCTCAAAACCGCCATGCGCTGGATGAAATTTGAGGAAAGCCAGTCGTCCTGCTGGCCCTGCTCCAGCACCGTCTGAAACGCGCCCAGCCCCAACGCCAGATAGAGAATGCCCTGCCAGTCGACCTGCCCCTTCTTGCGCTCATGGGGATTGTCCGGAGTCAAAAACGTGCTCGCCATGATCACGGCCATGATGCCCAGCGGAATGTTGATGAAAAAAATCCAGCGCCAGCCAAAATTGTCCGTCAAATAGCCGCCCAGCGCCGGGCCGATAGCCGGTCCCGCGATGACCCCGAGCGTGAAAATCGTGCTCGCCTTCGCCTGTTCCTCGCGTGGAACTGTCTCGAACATCAGCGCCTGCGCCTTGGCGAGAAGGCCGCCCCCGCCGAGTCCCTGAATCACGCGTCCAACAATCAGCATCGCCAAATTGGTCGCAAGACCGCACAGAACAGACGCCAGTACGAAGGCCACAAGCGAAAAAATAAAATAACGCTTCTTGCCAAAACGCAGCCCAAGCCACGCCGAAAGCGGAATGACGATGACGTTGGCAATCGAGTAACTGGTCGACACCCAGCCGATTTCCGAAAGCGTCGCGCCCAAATTCCCCTGCATGTAAGGCATCGCGACGTTGACGATGCTCACGTCGATCACTTCCAAAACTGCCGCGAAGGAGGCGGTAACGACAATCGCCCATTTCAGCCAGCCGTTCTCCGCCGCGCGCAACGCCAGCCCGGAAAGTCCCTGCGGTATGGGTGCGGCCATCGCCATGCTCATGCCTCGATCCCTTTCAGGAAAAGCTCCACGCATGTCTCGATATAACGCCGGTTGCTGTAGGTCGATTCGGTGAGGGGACGGCGCATCGCGCCCGCGAGCAGCATCCCCGTGAGAGCGTCGATCGCGGTGGTGCAATCGAGGTCCTTGCGGACCAGGCCCGCCTTTTGCGCCGACCGCAAATAGGCGATGAATGTTTGCCGCACCGGCTTCATCGACTTCACAAACAGGCTGCGGCACAGCTTCAGGTTCCTGTTCATCTCGCCAATGAAGGTGCGCACGAAATCCTCGTTGTCGCGGAGCTTCTGCGCGTGCGTCTCGACAAACGTCTCGACCGTGCGCTTCAAATCGTCGGAAGACTCAACGGCCGCCCCAGCAAAGACATGCTCGTAGCGCTTGGCCGACTGGGCCACCACCTGCCGCAAAAGCTCGTGCTTGTTCCTGAAATGCCGGAAAAGCGTGACCTCGTTGACCTTCGCCACGCGCGCGATTTCTCGCGTGGTCGCGCCGGACACGCCGTCCCGCCCGAAAACGCGGACTGCGGCATCGAGGATTCGTTGCCTGGTATCTTTCATGCAAGTACATACTTGCATGCAAATGCCGGAAAAGCAAGGCCCGCGCTAAAAACATAACGTGGATGGCCCATGCGGCTTGCGAGCCACTTTCCCTGCATGTCCCTATGTCTTATTTATCCTCTTTGTTCTATTTGTTCTATTTTTCCCGCCTGGCCCCCGCGCCGGCCCCCCCCTCCAACGAAGGCTTGTTTGCCGGGAAAACCTGACGCAAACTCCGCGTTCTCCAAATGAAAGGTGCTTCCAATCCGTCGCCGCGTTTCCTCGGCCTTTCGCCCGCGGCTGCGGCCATCCTTGTCATCGCGGTCACGACCGCATTCCGCTTCTTTTACAGCGTCTGGCTGCCGATCCTGCCCGACGAGGCCTACTACTTCCAATGGTCACGGCATCTCGATCTCAGTTACTTCAGCAAGGGACCGGCTGTCGCCTACACCATCGCCGCCGGCACTGCGCTCTGGGGTGCCAACAATTTCGGCGTCCGTTTTTTCGCGGTCATGCTTTCCGCTGGAACGGCATGGCAGATGTTTCTTCTCGCCCGCCGCTTGTACGATGAAACCACTGCGTTGATCGCCATCCTGATTGCCAACGTCGTTCCGCTTTACGCGATCGGCGCGGTCGTGATGACCATCGACCCACTCTCCGCTTTTTTCTGGATGTGGGCGGCAAACTTATTTTCACGCGCGATCCAGAAGGAACACCTGCTCGACTGGCTGCTGGCCGGTTTCGCCGTGGGCTGCGGATTCCTGGCGAAATATCTCAACGCATTGGAGCTGCTGGCCTTTCTCGCCTTTCTCCTTCTGGTCCCATCACGCCGCCACTTGCTCTTGAAGCCCGGCTTTTGGCTGATGCTCGTCGGCGCGGGGCTTTGCACGACACCTGTGCTTTGGTGGAACTGGCGGCATGGCTGGATCAGCGCCTCGCAACTTGGAAATCGCGGCCATCTCAACGGCCCATTCGATCTTCATCTTTCCACGTTTTGGAATTTTCTGTCCATGCAGGCCGTGGTGATTTCGCCCTGGCTGTTTCTGGCGCTGCTGCTCTCGGTCGCCATTGTGATCGTGCGGCGATTTGGCGCGAAAAATGGCAAATACGGCGAGGCTGACCTTCTGCTCCTCCTTATTTTTCTTTCCGTATTCCTCCTCTACGCGGTTCTCGCGTTTCATTTAAAGGAGGAACCGAATTGGCCGGCGGTCTCCTACCTGACGCTCATTATTCTACTGGCTTCGCATTGGCGGAAAATGCTTCTCACCGGAGTCAAAGGCCAGCCCTTCATCATCCTGGCCTTCGGTTTCGCATGGCTGCAAACGCTCCTGATGCACGACACGCAATTCCTTCATCTTCCGCAAAAAATGGACCCCATGGGTCGCGTCGCGGGTTGGTCGCAAATTGCGTCGCGCCTGGACGGATTGCGCAACGAGCAGCATGCCGACGTCCTCATCGCCGATGCCTATAAAGAGGCGAGCGTCTTTTCCTTCCTTTTGCCGGACAAGGCCTTCATCTACACGCTGCGGCACTCGCCTCCGGCAAATCAGTACGACTTCTGGCCCGGCTACACGGAGGCGCATCCCAAGTGCGCCCTTTGGATTACCGGCGAAAGTTCACCCACCGCGTTGCAGCATGACTTCAACACGATTACCTTCGTCGAGCGCGTCGTCGTCAGTTTCCACGGCAAGCCGTTTCGCGAATACACGATTTATCGCTGCGAAAACCGTTGATCTCCACGCTCTAACGAGGGTTGCGTGCAATGGAGAAGGAAAAATTAATGTGACATACCCCAATCGCCGATAGATTAATTGATCTCATGAATTACGCCAATTCCCTTTCCTATCTTGGCCAGACGCGCCGCTTCGGCATGAAGCTGGGGCTCGAACCGATGCGCGATCTCGCGCAGGCGCTGGGCGAGCCGCAGGAAAACTTGCGCTTTATTCACCTGGCCGGCACGAACGGCAAGGGATCCACTGCCGCTTTCTGCGAATCGTGCCTGCGCGCCGCCGGGCATCGCGTGGGACTCTACACCTCCCCGCATCTCGTCAGCGTGCGCGAACGAATCCAGATCGACCGCCGGCTTATTTCCGAGGCCGACTTCGCCGAGGGCATGACAGTCGTGAGTGGGATCGCGGGCGGGGAGGAGGATTGCGAGGCCACCTTTTTTGAACTGATGACCGCGCTTGCACTTTGGTACTTCGCGCGGGAAAAAGTCGATTGGGTCGTCTGGGAAACCGGCCTCGGCGGACGCCTCGACGCCACCAACATCGTCCGCCCCGAAGTCAGCATCATCACCAACATCGGCCTCGATCATCAGCAGTACCTCGGCAATTCCTTGCGCGAAATCGCGGCGGAAAAAGCTGGCATCATCAAACATCAAACGCCGGTAATCAGCGCCGTCGAAATCGGTGAGGCCGCCGATGTCATTCGCCAATGCGCCAAGTCCGGGAATTGTTCGCTGACATTGGTGAACACAGACAGGCAGGTCGAGGATCTCGGTTTGCGTGGAAGCAAGCAGTTGGCCCGATTCGACGGAAGGGAATTCGAGCTGGGCTTGATCGGCCCGCATCAGGTTTCAAACGCCGCCTGCGCGGTCGAGGCGATGCGGCAACTCAAGATTTCTGATGACGCCATCGCGCGCGGTTTGGCCGGGACCGTCTGGCCGGGCCGCTTTGAAATCCTCTCCGAAAAGCCGCTCATCGTCCTCGACGGCGCGCATAACCCGGCGGGAATAGCCATGCTCGTCGAAACGTGGCGCGCTTTTCTTGCCGCGCGTTACGGCTGGAGCGCGCGCGAAACCGACGCCCGCGCCCACTTGGTTTTTGCCTCCGTGGCCGACAAAGACATTTCGGACATGGCGCAGCTTCTTCGGCCGCTTGCGCGCGAAGTTTCGCTTGTTCGCCTGGCAAATGAGCGTGGCGCGGAGCCGCTTTTGCTTGAGCCGTCCTTCGCCGGTCTGCCCTGCGCTTGTTACGATTCGGTGACTGACGTGTGGCACGATCTTGTCAGCAGCCCGGAGTCAATAATTCTTATCACCGGCTCGCTTTTTCTTGTTGGAGAAATGCTTGCCCGGCGACAGGGCAATGCGGAAGAATATCGCCTCAACGAGCGATTGGAAAAATACGCAGCAACCCGCTAATCTTGATCTTATGGTTCGTATTCGCGCTATTATTTTTGATGTCGGAGGCACCCTGATTTATCCCGCCGATCCGATAGGCGAGACTTATGCGCGCTTCGCGAAGAAATACCGCGTCAGCCTTCCGGCGGATGCCACCACCCACGCTTTCCATGAAGCCTTGAAATGTTCCTCGCCGCGGCCCAAGGGCACCATTCCCTGCGACGGCAACGACCGCGCATGGTGGAAGCAGGTCGTCTCGCGGTCGCTGCATGGGAACTCATTTACCAATCCGGCCGACTTCGACGCTTTTTTCGAGGAGCTCTATCTTTATTACGCCAAGCCCGAGGCATGGGGCCTCTATCCCGAAGCGATGGAAGTTCTCGAGGCGTTGCGCGACCACGGCGTTGAACTCGTTGTTCTCTCGAATTGGGATGCCCGGCTCCATCAGGTATTGGACGGAAACGGGCTGGGCGAATTCTTTTCGCAACGCTTCATCAGTGCGGAACTCGGCTGGGAAAAGCCCGATGCAGCCATCTACCGGCATGTGGCCGAAATCCTGCACCAACCGCCCACGGCCCTCCTCAGCATCGGCGACGATCCGCGCAACGATGTGGAAGGTCCCCGCAAGGCGGGATGGCAGGCGCTCCAGATCGAGCGTCCCAAGCGCGATCTTTGGACGGCCGTGCGGGCTGTTGATAAGCGCTCTGTGTAGCCACCGCCGCAGAGACGCCTCTTTCGGCTGAAGTCTCCTTTTACGCTCTTTCAAGCGAGGCTGGCGTTATTAGCGGAGCTATCAGACAAAAAAGCTCTGCTAATAACTTGCCCTCCTGCGTTGACGACGCACCTATTAGTTACTAACGTTCGCCCTCATGCCTTCTACTGTCACTCTCCCCAAACAGCGCGGATTTGGTGAAACGACCCGCACGGATGCCTGGTGGATTCAACCGCTTCTGGTCTTTCTCGGCTTTTCCGCATTCATCATCTACTCCACTTGGGCCGCATTTCAGGGAATTGACAGCACCCACTGTTATTATTGGTATGGCGGCGAAGCGGGAGCGGCTTACCACCCCAATTACCTTTCGCCATTTTATTCACCCGAGTTGTTTGGCTCGCAACCCCATCCCGGTCTTTTTGGCGTCGTGCCGTCCTGGTGGCCCGCGTTCCTGCCGTTCTCGCCCGCCCTTTTGATCATGTGGATTCCGGCCGGCTTCCGTTTCACCTGCTACTACTATCGCGGCGCTTATTATAAGGCGTTCTGGCTCGACCCGGTCAATTGCGCCGTTGGCGAGCCGCGCAAGACCTATCTCGGCGAGCGCTACTTCCCGCTCATCATCCAAAACATCCACCGCTACTTCTTCTACCTCGCGGTCTGGTTCATCTTTATTCTTACGTGGGATGCGTGGGACGGCCTCTGGTTTAAGGACGCGACGGGAGCGCAACATTTCGGCATCGGCGTCGGATCGCTGGTCTTGATCGTAAATGTCCTTCTGCTCGCGAACTACACCTTCGGTTGTCATTCGTTCCGGCACTTGATCGGGGGATTTCTCGATTCAAAATCAAAAGCGCCCGTCTGCGCGAAAGGTTATTCCTGCGTAAGCTGCCTCAACAGCCACCACATGTTTTGGGCGTGGATGAGTCTGTTCTGGGTCGGCTTCACCGATGTCTATATCCGCCTTTGCGCCATGGGAATCTGGCACGACTTTCGGATTTTCACTCTCTAATCCCTAACCGAAAATTTTATCGTGGCCACCAATTACGAAACATTTGAATACGACGTGCTCGTCATCGGCGCGGGCGGTGCGGGCCTTCGCGCCGCAATTGAAGCCTCTGCGGCGGGAGTCTCCGTCGGGCTCGTCTGCAAATCGCTGCTCGGCAAGGCGCACACTGTCATGGCCGAAGGCGGAATGGCGGCGGCCATGGGCAACGTTGACGACCGCGACAACTGGAAAGTCCATTTTGCTGACACCATGCGCGGTGGCCAATACGTCAACAACTGGCGCATGGCCGAACTCCACGCGAAAGAAGCTCCCGCCCGTGTTCACGAACTCGAAGCCTGGGGCGCCGTATTCGACCGCACCAAGGACGGGAAGATTCTCCAGCGCAATTTTGGCGGACACCGTTACCCGCGCCTGGCGCATGTTGGCGACCGCACGGGCCTGGAAATGATTCGCACGTTGCAGGACCACGGCATTCATCAGGGCATCACCGTCCACATGGAATGGACGATTGTCACGCTCCTCAACGACGGTAATCGTGTCGTCGGCGCGTTCGGTTACGACCGGGAGCGGGGGCGCTTCAAGATTTTCAAGGCCAAGGCGGTTGTCATCGCCTCCGGCGGCCTGGGCCGCGCTTACAGAATCACAACTAACTCTTGGGAAGGCACCGGCGACGGCCATTCTCTCGCCTATCACGCGGGGGCGGAATTGGTCGATATGGAATTCATCCAGTTTCATCCGACCGGCATGGTGTGGCCGCCGAGCGTGCAGGGGCTTTTGATCACGGAAGCCGTGCGCGGTGAAGGCGGCGTCCTGCGGAACAAGGACGGCAAGCGGTTCATGTTCGACGACATCCCGGACAATTATAAATCGCAAACCTCGACCGATCCCGAGGAGGGCTGGCGTTACACCCAGGGCGACAAGGATGCACGCCGACCGCCGGAATTGCTCACCCGCGACCACGTCGCGCGCTGCATCAACCGCGAGGTGAAGGCCGGTCGCGGCAGCCCCCACGGCGGCGTTTTCCTCGACATCTCGTGGATCAAGGAAAAGATCCCGAACGCGGCGGAGCACATCAAAAAGAAATTGCCGAGCATGTACCACCAGTTCATGCAGCTCGCCAATATCGACATCACCAAGGAGCCGATGGAAATCGGCCCGACGACCCATTACGTCATGGGCGGCGTCCGTGTCAACGGAGATACGCAGATGTCCAGCGTGCCCGGACTTTTCGCGGCGGGCGAGTGCGCCGCCGGTCTGCACGGCGCGAACCGCCTTGGCGGCAATTCGCTCTCCGATCTTCTCGTCTTTGGCAAACGCGCCGGTGAATTCGCCGCGAAATACGCGAAGGAAAATCCCGCGGGCCAACTCAACGAGGCGCAAATCGAGGAGGCCGCGCGCCAGGCCATTGAGCCGTTCGAGCGTGGCGCGACTTCCGGCGGCAGCGCCGAGGGTCCCTATCAGGTGCAGCACGATTTGCAGGGCATGATGCAGGACCTGGTCGGCATCGTTCGCCGCGAAGACGAAATGTCCCGCGCGCTGGAAGGCCTCGCCCAGCTTCGTGATCGCGCCGGCAAAACCGCTGTCTACGGCAACCGCGAATACAATCCCGGCTGGCACACGGCTCTCGACTTGAAGCATCTGCTGACCATCTCTGAAGCCATCACCCGTTCCGCCCTTGAACGCAAGGAAAGCCGCGGCGGCCATTTCCGTGAGGATTTTCCGGATAAGAACGCGGAGGATGCGAAGGTGAACATTGTCGTGAAAAAAGGCGCGGACGGCGCGATGCAACTGCGCCGCGAAACGATTCCCGCGTTGCCGGAGGAGTTGAAACAAGTGATTGAGGAGATGAAATGAGCACGGTCACTTTTAGAATTTGGCGCGGTGACGCGAACGGCGGAAAGTTCGTCGATTACACCACCGAGGTTTCCGAGGGCATGGTCGTCCTCGACGTCGTTCACAAGATTCAGGCCACGCAGGCCAACGACCTCGCCTGCCGCTGGAATTGCAAGGCCGGCAAATGCGGTTCCTGCTCTGCGGAAATCAACGGCATGCCGCGCCTGATGTGCATGACGCGGCTCGACATGATCCCGATCGACAAGCCGGTGACCATCGAGCCGATGCGCGCGTTCCCGCGCATTCGCGACCTGGCCACCGACGTCTCGTGGAATTTCCGCGTCAAAAAGAAGATTAAGCCCTTCAAGCCCCGCGCGCCCGATGCGCCGGACGGTTCGTGGCGCATGCAGCAGGAGGATGTTGACCGCGTGCAGGAATTCCGCAAGTGCATCGAATGCTTCCTCTGCCAGGACGTCTGCCATGTCCTGCGCGACCACAATAAGCATGATGAGTTCATCGGCCCGCGTTACCTCGTTTACACCGCCGCGCTCGAAATGCACCCGCTCGACACCGAGGACCGCCTGCCGGAATTGAAGCAGGCCCAAGGCATCGGCTATTGCAACATCACCAAGTGCTGCACGAAGGTCTGCCCCGAATCGATCACCATCACCGACAATGCCATCATCCCGCTGAAGGAACGCGTCGTCGATGAATTCTACGATCCGCTCGGCTGGCTCTGGAAAATCATCCGCCCGAAGGGTTGAGTCACGGGCCGGGTTCTTTAAGGGATTTACCAGATGAAGACTGCCTTTTCTGAAGCGCCAATTATTTTGCGGACCCCACATGCCCATCTCTGCGCGGTCCTTCATCGCGCGCCCGGCAAGCGCCTCGTCATTCTCTGTCACGGGTTCACCGGCAACAAAACGGAAAACGGACGGCTCTTCGTTCAGACGTCGCGCGCCCTGCAGAAAGCCGGAATCAACGCGCTGCGCTTTGACTTCATGGGGTCGGGCGACAGCAGCGGCGATTTCAATGAGATGACGCCTAATACCCAAATTCAGGATGCGCTCGACGTCCTGGCCTGGGCGCAACGTCGTTATAAAAAGATCGCGCTCTTGGGGCTGAGTTTCGGTGGGGCCACCGCGATTTGCGCCTCGTATCAAGCGCGCACCCGCCCGGACGCTTTGCTAACATGGTCATCGGTCCCCGGTTTTCGCTGGTGGAATCCCACGTCCCCGGCCGGCGCGAAATTAACCGGAAAAAATCCTCTGAATGTTGGCAAACGCTTCTGGACAGATCGCCCCAAGGTCGACGTGCCGGAAGCTTATGTCGCTCTCGACATCCCTCGATTCCAGATCCAGGGAGACAACGATATCCCGGATTTCCGCGAACGGTTCGCCGCCTTTTGTCCCAAAAACAATCCACTGGTGCGGCATCTCGTTGTGCCCGGCGCCGACCATGTTTTCACGACTTGGGAACATCGCCGTCGCGTCATCGCTGAAAGCGTGCGCTGGTTGAAAAAGCATTTGGCGTAGAGCAATGACGCGCCTCGCTCTCCGCGTCCAGCCCGGCGCCAAGGCCAACGAAGTTGTCGGTTGGATCGCCGATGCTCATGGCGGCGAGGTTCTGAAAATCCGGCTTCGCGCGCCCGCCGTCGAGGGCAAGGCCAACGCCGCGCTCATTGAGTTTCTCGCCGAAATCCTCGGCCTGCGCCCACGTCAAATTACCCTCGAACGCGGCGATAAATCCCGCGAGAAGATTGTCCAGGTGGAGGGAATGACGATGGCGCAGATACATAAAATCACCCTTCCGTCATCCTGAGCTTGTCGAGCAATGGTCAGGACTTCCAACTAGAGTTACTTACGCGAGTAACGGTCTTGAGCATAACAAATGCGTTTGGTTGACAAGCCGCCATACAGTATATGGCGACAGAAATCTCAAATGGTAAGCAGACAGTCAAACTTTATCACTCCGTCAATCGCGGTAAGGCGATGTACCAGCTCGCCTATTATGCCGGAGGCAGACGGGTCCAGAAGAACTTTGCGGACAAGGCGGAAGCCAAGCGAGTAGCCCGAGCCGTCCTTGGCGGACTGGCGGAAGACGCGGTCGCGGTTGACGCCCTTGCAACACCTGAATTGGAAAGCCTCGTCGCGGCGCGGAAGGTTCTCGCCCCAGACTACGCGCTGCATGTGGCGGTCGAGGAACACGCGCAAGCGTTGGCGAAACTCGGCAAATCGACCTTGCGGGAAGCGGTCGAGTTCTTCCTGCGGCATCACCGGGCGGACATGCCCCGGTTGCCCCTGATCGAAATATCGGAGCAATTCGGAGCTTCGCGGGAACAATCGGGCCTCTCTCCTCATTACGTCTTCCTGTGCCGGAAGTTCACACGGAAGCTGGCAGATGCCTTCCCAGGTCTTTGCCTGAGTGACTTGACGACGGCGGCTCTCGATAAGTGGCTCGGTGACCTTAAGCTCGGGGCTACGACCAAGAACGACATGCGGCGTGTGTTGGGCACTTGCGGCAATTGGGCGGAGAGGCATGGCCATCTCCTCAAGGGTTCCAGTCCGTTTCCCGGCATGGTGCGTTACAAAGAAGACAAAGCTCCCGTCTCAATCTTCACGCCGGAAAACATCGCCAGCTTGCTCAAGAAGGCCGATGCGACCTTGTGGCCTTACCTGGCGCTCGGTGCCTTCGCAGGCCTGCGGACAGCGGAATTGCAGCGGCTGGACTGGAGCGAGATTGATCTGGATCGAGGCTTCATTACGGTGGCGGCAAGCAAGGCGAAGACGCGTCGCCGCCGTCTGGTGCCGATTTCGGAGAACCTGAAATTGTGGCTCACTCCGATTCGGCAAGCCTCGGGACCGATTTGTGTGCATGTGTGTGCTCAACACGCAGCTAAAACTAAATGCGAGGGATTTGCCTGGGCCAAGAACGGTCTGCGGCACTCGTTCATCTCGTACCGACTGGCCATCCTGCACGACACGGCGCGGGTGGCGCTGGAAGCGGGCAATTCGCCACAAGTGATCTTTTCCCACTACCGGGAACTAGTTACGCCGGAAGCGGCGCAGGCGTGGTTTGACGTGAAGCCGCAGTAGGCCCGGGAGCGTTTATGATCATCCGGCGGATTTTTCGCCGGATGATCAACCGTCTTTTACATTTATTCTCGTCCGCTTAAGATGTCGTCGATACTCACTCGCATTCTTTGCGCGACAGCGTACAGCTTGGCCAGGGTAATCGATTGCTCCATATTTTCTAGGCGATGCAGAGTTGAACTGCTCATGCCAAGCTTGGGAGCAAATTGACGATACGTTTGATCCCCTCGACGCTGACGCAGGAATGCGGCAACCCTCTGGTCATAAGGAGACAGACACATGTCCCATAAAATGGGATTTACTTGTTCCAGAATCTGGAACAAATTACCGCCAAGATGTTCAGGGATGCTGATGGAAAGCGATTCTTGTTTCAACCCGAGTACGCCCACCCTAAAATGCCTTCCCTCTTTTCTCTCACGCGGTCTGCTTTGCTTCTTGCTGGCCTTCTCGCACTATGTGACTCAGCGGCTGCCCAACTGAGGCCACCATATAACGACGCTTCCGATTCAACGGCAGCCACCGCTACAGCCCCAGATCAGGCCACCGAACCGCCGTCACAGGTTGCCCCAGCGGACAATAGCATCGACGCCTTACGCAAAAAAGCTGAAGGCGGAGATGCGAGTGCGCAGGGCCTTCTTGGGGATGCTTATTACAAGGGGGAAGGCGTAGAAAGAGATTTAGTCCAGGCATCGAAGTGGTTCCGCAAAGCAGCAGATCAAGGATACGCCAACGCGCAGATTGAGCTTGGCATGTGTTACGACCATGGCACCGGCGTCGAGAAAGATGCAGTCGAAGCAGTCAAATGGTATCGCAAGGCCGCCGATCAGGGAGATGCTATGGCCCAATTCGATCTTGGGGCGTGTTATGCAAACGGCGACGGTGTTGAAAGAGATGTAGTCGAGGCAGCGAAGTGGTTCCGTAAGTCAGCCGATCAAGGATTAGCTATGGCGCAGCGTAATCTTGGGGTTTGCTATGCCACTGGCCAGGGCGTTGAGAAAAATGCTGTCGAAGCAGCCATGTGGTGTAGTAAGGCTGCCGATCAAGGATACGCCGAAGCGCAGCTTAACCTTGGGGATTGTTATCATAGGGGCAACGGCGTCGAGAAAGATGAAGCAGAGGCGATCAAATGGTATCGCAAGGCAGCCGATCAGGGGAATGCGGGCGCTCAGTGCCTTCTTGGGAATGCATATTACAATGGCATCGGCCTTGAAAAGGATGAAGGGGAGGCGGTCAAGTGGTATAGCAAGTCAGCCGATCAGGGCGATGATATGGCGCAGTTTTTTCTCGGGGCGTGCTACGCAAATGGCGAGGGCGTCGAAAAAAATCCAGATGAGGCGGCAAAATGGCTCCGCAAGTCTGCTGGTCAGGGAAATGCTAAGGCACAGTCACTTCTTAAAGAGCTAGCGAATGAAGAGATTATTGCGCACGGTTCTGGATGGGCCACGACTGGCCTTGGCTCTGCGGCCATTAGCCTTGTCGCGTTTGCACTTCACCCCGCACCGTTGATTTGTCTTCTTTTTGTAGGTTCTATTGTCCTGATATATCTTGCTAACAAGAAACCAAGTTAGGGGGAGTTGAATCAACCTTGAATGGAGTTAAGAACAACCTCCGCGTCAATTCTCGGCTTGAACCATTGATAAAGTGCTTCGAAGTCGGCATCTAATGGAATCTCGGTTCCCTCAATGACCTGGCATTTCATATTTTGAGCCCACAGGGCTTCGCAACTGCGGCGGGGATGCCTGCCGATAAAAGACTTGTAGAATGATCGCCGAACCGTGAAGTGATGGGTGTGGATGAAGGGCGACCAAGTTTCCGTTAGCTCGTTTTCGGGACGGACATCAATGATTTCAGTTTCTTCAAGTTCTCGTTTTTCCACTGATCCCCAGCCCGATTTAAGGAGCCGTATCGCTTCCACGTCAGTTTTTGGCGCCCCATATCCGAAGAAGGTCACTGTCCACGCCGTTTTGAGCGCATGGCTAACGGCACGCCAGTCGGAAGCAATACATGGATCGGCCTGATAATCCTTCTTCTTCACCGGATAGAGAAGTGGAGAGGGTGTGCCAAGCTTCCCGCAGTGCTGGCAATATTGATTGCGCCCGAAAGACACCTTACAGTCGAGGCAGTAGCCAATTGCGACATTGCCGTGCAAAAAAAGAATTTTTGGGGGCTTCGCAAAGGCATAGTTGCGGTGGGCGGCTTGACGAAGGAATGGGTCCCAATTGAATGTCGCAATTACATCTTTGGGACGAAGGCTAAGAACCAAATGATCGTAGAGCGTGGGAGTATCGGGAAGCCTCAAGCGGGAAAAATAGTCGTGAACCCGGGTTTCGATCTCTATCCGAAGGGCAGACTTTTTCGGATCGACCGCGATATCGGAGTAAATCGCTTCAAAATCATTGTATGGTGGCGAAACGCTGTGGCGTTCCAGCAGGGAGACCAGCCCTACCACTTCCACGAAGTTTTTGATGAGGGGCAGGCCACGCCCATTTCGGTCGCCATTCGGAAAGGCAGCGAGACTTGCGCCTGCACCAAGAATCACTACATGAGGCCGAGAGAACTCGGTCGTTTTAATCTCATCTTCGACTGTGAAGTCATGGTAGGACATCGGTGAGGGAATGTAAAGAACCAGCGGAAAACGGCGTTCTTCGGCTCACTCAAAGGCGTAGCGTGAAACCGCTCAGCCTTTACATCGACACCTCCGTCATAGGCGGCTACTTCGACCCGGAGTTTATCATTGCCACGCGCGGCGGCGAATCATTTCCCCGGTTTTTCGGGCATGATGCGCTTCATGAATTCATCGAAGAGGGGGACAGTGAACGCTGTGTCGCCGTGGTCCGGGCTATAGATCATGCCCTTGGTGATGAGGCTGGCGCGCACGGGCGCGAGCGACTGCACGGTGACTCCAAGCACTTTGGTAATTTCTCCGGAGCGATGTGGCCCCGGCCCCAACTCGGCCATGGCGCGGAGGTATTTTCGCTCACTCGGTTTCAAGCGATCAAACCGAACACGGAAAAAATTCTCGTCAAGCCGGCGAATCACCTCGGGCGTGACGCCGCGCACATCCGCCAAGCGGATTGGCGAAGCTTTGGCGTAGTTCCATGTTTCATACCCCCATTCTTGCAAAAAATAGGGATAGCCGTGCGTGGTCCGAATGATGGCGTCCACAGCTTTCGGCTCGAACGCAACGCCCTGGTCGCGGACAGGTTTGTTCAGCGCTTCGGCGGCGTCACCTGCGGGTAAAGCTCCGATGGGCGGATAATTGAACAATCGTTCCGCGTAGGATTTTGCCTTTCCGGCCAGGCCGACCAATTGGGGAAGCCCCGCGCCAAATACTACCAGCGGAAGTTTTTTCTGTGCGACCTGATGCAGAGCCATAATCAACGCGCCGAACTCTTTTTCCGGCAGGTATTGCATTTCGTCGATCACCAGGGCTATCGCGGTTTTGCGTGCGGCGGCAGCGGCGGCCACCACACTCAAAAGTGCCGGGAGATCGGCTTCAAGATCGCCGCTGTCAGCCGTGCCGGTTTCTGCGTCCACGTCCAGGCTGACATTAAAGTCATCATTTCCCACTTTGATGGCCCCAATGAAACTTTTGAAAACGCGAAATGCGCGTTTAACCCCCTCATTGAAGCCTTCCATCCGGTCGAGCTTGAAGAGGATGTTCCGCAGCGGCGGCAGCAACAGGCTGGCTAGGGGCTTGCTTTCGGGGGTCTCAATGAAGAAGGTCTGATACCCTTGGGCCTCCGCTTCATCATGAATGGCCCGCAGGAGGACGGTTTTGCCAACCCCGCGCAGCCCGACGAGAAGCGAGCTTTTCTCGGAACGGCCAATTTTGATTCGGGCAAGGGCGATTTGGGCGTGATCGAGGATGGCTTTGCGGCCAACCAACGCCGGTGGCGGCGATCCGGCGCCGGGCGCGAAGGGATTTTGGACCAAGTTCATTTATAAAGAATTTATCGAAGTATAACAAAGTTAGTAAAGTTATCAAGAAACGGCTAACTTTCCTATAATCGGTGCCAGCGCAGCCGTGCCTGCGGCACCGCTGCGGGGGTGGGTGCGGCTATGCGCCTGCGACCGGGTCGGGCTGCGGCCCCCGTGTTCCCCGCCGCACCCGACCCCGTCGCTATTGAATCGCATTCGCTTGGTTAAGAAAACGCTGACCCCGAAATTGAATATGATCGCCAATCTCACGGACAAACTCCTGCTGGAGCCGGGAGGCGTATTGGCGAGAAACGCCATGTTCTCTCGCACACCATGCCGCCGAGGGATGTTTGCAGGGCAGCATTTGCGGGCAGAGAGACAGGGTGACGAGATCATGGCGCAAAGCCCGCTGTCTCGCTTTGCCCCGCGCGGCCCATTCCTTGATGCGGGTGATTCCATGGCTAGCGATGGCAAAAGCCGAGGGTTGTCCATTGACCGGACGGTCGATCTTCGCCGCCGGATCGTCAACGTAGGAACCGGGCGGCGCATGGCACGGCCCAATCATCTTACGGCTCCTTTCCGCACGACCTGCCGCAAGCGGTGCGCCGACAGGCCGCGATTGGTCACGAGATAGTCTTTGATTTCCTGCGGGATAAAACGGACGGCTCCGCCCAACTGGACGTAGGGCAATCCTTTCTTCCGCAGGTTGAAGACAGTTTTGAGACTGACGTGGAGATATTTGGCCGCCTGGGGCGTTGTCCAAAGTTCGTCATTTGGCGACGCAGGACTGATTTCAGTAGGGGTTTTCACGTCCTCGGAAACCAGAGGATTTCCGAGCGTGCCGGTGTTTGCTAAAGAATTCATATTTTCAATTTTAAGGTTTTTCCAGAAGCTCCGTTAGCGAGTTCTGGGAGAGTTAAGGCAATTTTTGACGAATAGTGATTTTTCAAGTTCATGACGGCTCCTTGACAGTGATGGACCGCACGATAATCGGCGAAACGGACAAGGCCGACTCGTCGCCCATTTCCCGCACCAAATCGAGTTTTCCCTGGTCAAGAGCCTCGACGATCTTCTCCAGATTTTTCCCTGTGATGGTGACGGTGTCTGTGACGGCATGAATGATGATTTCCTCGCTCGAATACGACTTGTGGTATTCCCATCGGGACAAACTGCGGTAGGGGTAGGAATAGGTCACGGGTTTCCATCTGTCCGTCTTTTGAAAGCGGACGGTCTGAATGGATTCGTAATCAATCCGGCCCCAAGGGCCGGCAAAGGGATCGTTAGATACCGATTCCGTACCCTGTCTTGTTTTGAGTGGCATGAGGTGTCCAATCTATTTTTAAGTGTTGTTTTTGAGTTTCACGCGGAGTCTGGGATTGCTTGAGCTTTTGGCTCAGTTCCCATGCCTCCGCGTTTTCGGTTAATTTCTGAAAAAGGTTCCACGCGCGAATGCGCTCATCGGCAACTTCGACGGCAAGCTGGCGATCCGCAGGCGTGGCCATCGCGTCCGCCGCCGCCGCTTTGTCCGTGGTATAAGTGACGTGATCCTGTTCAAAACGGGAATGGCTCACGTAAGCCTGCCGGAGGTTCCCGGCGCGGAGACCGTCATCGGCCATGAGCAGAATACCCTTGTCCACCGACTTGCCCTGCGCGGCGTGCGAGGTGGTGGCATAGCCATGCGCCAGATGCCGAAAGCCGGGCGGAATCACCCGCTCATCTTTCAATTCGATGGAGCCGTCTTCCCGGAACCCCTTCACCTGAACGATCTCGCCATTGCGCAGGTCATGGGGCTTGGAGTTGCTTTTGAGGAGGAGTCGTTCCCCCACCGCCACGGGAATCGAGCGGGACAGTCCCACGTCAAAGCCACTGGCGCGGGAGGGATCGAAGGGGGATTGCTTTCCGGTCTCATCCCTGACGGCGAGCGTTTCACCTTGGCGGACTTCGACGGTCACATACTGGCCTTTGGAAAAGCCCGAAAAGTTCTTGTGAAACGAGATTGTATCTCCGGGCTGATAGTTGCGGATGTCCCGCTTGCTCTCCTCCTCCCATTGAAACGAGGTATAGGACTGGAGAGGGCGCTCCTGACCTTGAAGGAATCCGACCGCTCTGAGCAGAGGCCGCACCCGATCGGTAAAGCGATGAATGTCCGACCAGACCGGCGAAATGACGAGGCACGACTGGTTCTTTTGCACCGTGTTCACGTAATCCTCGGCGGCAGCCCGGAAAAGAGTTTGCGCATCGGGGATTTCCTTGACCGCGCCCTTGCGGTCAAATTCATGGAAAGCGGCATAAGCCTTCTCTTTGGCCAAAAGCGACACGGCATCCTTAAGATGGGAATTTTTCTGGCGCATGATTTCGGTCAGCCGGGCGGTTTCAAGCTGCCCATACCGCTGCAAGGCCCGCAGGGCATCCCCGGCTTGCACCGAATTGTGCTGCTTGATGTCGCCGACCAGAACCAGCCGGTTGCCGTTGGCCTGGGCGATCTGGCACAGGTCGCGCATCTGCCGGAACGAAATCAGGCCCGCTTCATCGACGATGATGACTTTGCCCCGGCATTGCTCCTGCAACGATTTATTGACCAGCAATTGCTGCAAGGTCTCGGCGTTGGGCGCGACGCGCTGGCGCAATTCCTCGGTTGCCTTGGCGCTCGGCGCGCAGGCAAAGACCGCACCTCCGGTCTGTTCGATGCCCTTCACCACGGACCGAACCACCCGCGTTTTCCCTGTACCCGAATCGCCCTGAAGTCCTGTCATGGCATCGTGGCTGGACAAAATCTTGAGGACGGCCTCATGCTGTTCCCTGGTTAAGGCCGGATCAAGCTGCGGAACTTTACCCAAATCGGGATGACCGCGTTTATGGGTCAACGACCAGTCGATATATTCCCGCTCCATTTTCCGCGTTTCGCGGGAAACGATGTATTCCTCCTTGCGGATGTATTCACCCGTCATCACCCGTTGTTCCACCTCATTCTTCAATTGTGATAGCTCAACATCGCCACGTCCCGATTCCAATGCCTGCGTCAGCAGTTTGCGCTCATCAATCACCGAATGGCGCTCAAACACGATGCCTTGCGCACGATCAACCGCTTCCTTGGGCGTGCGGACATGGTGAGCCTTCCGCGTGCCATTGGCATCTTCTATGACTTTTTCCACTTGTGACAACAGATACACCCCGGCTTCCCGTTTCCATTGTGCCCGCAGGGTTTGACCATCGACGTGCATCTTTGCCTTGCGGGTGCGGGCCGCGATGGTTTGCAATTGATCCTGCGACTTCGCCCCGATGGTTTTGGCAACCGCCTCAATTTCCTCACGGCGCTTGCTGAACATTTGCCTGACTTCCGGTGGTGAGCCGACAATGTTGAACCCGATGGTGGTACGCGCGGCTTTTTCTATTTGATAGCCTGCATCCATCATCCGCCCTGCCAGCTTGTTGTAGCAGACTTCCCGAAAGTAACCTTGGTACTTGTAAAAGTTCTCCGGCTGCACGCTTTTCCATCGTTGTTCCACGGGATCATAGGTCGTGTTCATCACGCAAAGGTGCGTGTGCAATTGCGGGTCAAGCGCCCGGCTCGCTTCATGGGTCACCATCGCCGCCACCATGCTTCCGGTCGTGCGGTTCTGATCCTGAATGCCACCCATCCTGATCCTTGTTTCCGTCACCGCCTCAATCTCCTTCAACGTCTCGGCAACCGCTTCTTTCCACCAACCCCCAATGCGCTCATCCCTACCCACCAGATAGGCAATCGAGACATCTTTCGGCGGCGAGATTTGAGCGAAATAGCAGGCCCGCTTAACCTGCCGGTCGATCACACCCAGCCGCTCATCGGTCACCGGATGCCGTCCCTCGCACAATTTCTGAAAGTCATCTTTCTGGACCTGCCCGCTCAATCCCAGTCGCTCGGCATCTCGCCCGACCCAGACCATTTCCGCATGGCCCTCTTCCGTGAGATAATCATCGGAAGCCATGTGCTTCTCGAAATAATTGACGGCATGAGACACGCTCACGCACGGTTTATCGAATCGAACCATGCCTTATTAGACGCCATATAGAAGATTTCGTCTAAAACAATTTGGTAGTTTTTAGTAGTTTTTGGTAGTGCAGGCACTACCAGGTCATATAGACTTGCATCTCTTAGCATGGCTTTACATTTTCTTTATTCCTCCACTAACAGGACGCTCAAATAATCCGTTACTCAAAAGACATGGCCAAAAGCTTGAAATCAGAGATAAGAATCTTCCGACAATGTTCCCACGATGTTTGAACTATGTGGGAACTTGTGGGAACAAAATTCCCTATCTCATAAAATATCTTCCCACAAACATCCCACAAATCAGGGCGCATATGCTTAAGTTCAGGGTATAGAAGAAATGACACGCCACCCCTCCTTCGGAGGAGTCAGAGAGTGTCAAGCCAGGCGTCATCATCCGCCGGTCAGCGTCGATAAACGTCATCCGACGTGATAGTGTTACTCCTTCGTACGCCGATCCTGCCGCGCACGGTGCGCTAAACCTCACGCGTCGCCCGCACGCCATGCGCCATCAAGTGCCAGTCAGCGTCGATAAGCCTCATCCTACGTGATCGCATTACTCCATCGTGCGCCAACCATGCCGCCTATGGTGGCGATAATCCTCACGCACCGCACGCAAACCATGCTCATAATGATAATCGTAGTTAAGCCTCTGCACCAGCCGACATCATTCAGCATCAGCCCACGCTATCCATTTTCATTCCTGATTTGCAACATCAATTATTATATCTCTGCAATCTTCAATGGCGCATGTTCCGCAATCATCATCATGATGCTCGCCATTGCTCATCATTACCGATCATGTTGTCGTCGCGTTCGTCACGCTTCATCATCGCGGTGGAAGTCTATATGAAAACGTCTATAATCACAGTCATGCAACCACTTTCTTCTTTTGAAACTCAGAAAACCGCTTTGGAGCGCTATGCTCAGGAGTTCGTTCCTGTTCAATCCGCAGGTCAGCAAATTCATCGCTATCGGGAAGCCATTATTATTCTCCGTTCTAAAGGTGCCTCCTACGCTGATGTTTGGCAGATGCTTCTCAATGAAGCCAAAGTGGATGTTTCCTATTCAACCGTGATTCGTTATTGCAAAGCGTTGCCGCACGTTCCGGCTCCTCGTCCGTAATCGTGTTGGTTGCTTCTGAAATCTCGCTTTTGTAGTTCCTCATCCATTCTCATTGTTTTTTGGTTGAAAAGCTTTTCGCCCCGCCCGATTGAAAGTTTTCTACAACGAAAGTTTGTTGGCTTCGGCGGGGGATGTGTACCCGGCTCTTGGTGTGACCGTGAGACCTAAAGGCCATTTCTCCTCGCCCCCTGCCGAATTTCAGGTGTCGCTTCAAAAGGAAGGAGTAAATTCTTGCATGAAAGTCACTCCTGATCTATTCGAGGCATTTTTGAAATGCCCCACCAAGTGCTGGCTCCGAGCTTCTGGAGAACCGGGTTCAGGCAACGCGTATGCAGAGTGGGTGAAATCGCAAAACGAGGCTTACCGCGCGACCGCGACCGAACGACTCCTTTCAGAAACGCGAAAAGAGGAATCTGCATTTTCGTCACCGACGGAGAATCTGAAAACCGCTCAATGGCGTCTGGCGACCGGCGCGGTCGCGCAGGCACAAATGAATTCCTGCTTTCTTGAGTCCGAGATTCACGCCGTGGAGCGCGCGTCATCCGGAGGCCGAGGCAGGCCGACACAGTTCATTCCCATTCGTTTCATCTTCACCAACAAGCTCGACAAAAATGCAAAACTACTCGTGGCGTTT
>Ga0302319_10001983_pt1 | contig 45029 bp, 44 predicted proteins | sample Bog_T0_2_FD_203319 | JGI IMG/M metagenome (GOLD analysis project Ga0302319, IMG submission 203319) | Peat permafrost microbial communities from Stordalen Mire near Abisko, Sweden - Bog_T0_2 | ecosystem: Environmental > Terrestrial > Soil > Wetlands > Peat | place: Sweden: Abisko, Stordalen Mire...
TACCAGATGCACCGGTCCAAGACGGTGTCCAAGACCACGGCCAATCGAAGCCTGGCCGTGCAGCGGCGCTGCTTCAACCTGGCCATCCGTTGGGACCTGTGCTTGGACAACCCGGTGAAGAAGGTGGATATGTTCCCTGAAAGTAGGGGCCGCATCCGCTTCCTGAGCCGGGAGGAACAGGAGCTGTTGCTGGGTGCCTGTGACAAGCGCATCCGGGACCTGGTCCTGGTGGCCCTGCGAACTGGCATGCGTAAGGGGGAGATGCTGGGCCTGCGCAAGCAGGACCTGGACTTCGCCCACAGCCAGATCGTGCTGACCAAGACCAAGACCGATAGGGGCCGCGCGGTGCCCATGACGGACGAAGTGAAGTCGGTGCTCACCCGTCTGGCCTTTGGCCGGGCGGACGAGGACTACCTCTTCCGCAATCGGTTGGGGAAGCGCTACCTGCAACCCCGCACCGAGTTCATGAAGGCCGTGTCCCGGGCAGGGATCAAGAACTTCCGCTTCCACGACCTGCGGCACACCTTCGCCAGCGACCTGGTTCAGGCCAGCGTGGATATCTTCACCGTGAGCAAGTTGCTGGGGCACTCCAACGTCCGCACCACGATGATCTACGCCCACCTGGCACCGGACCACGCCAAGGCGGAGATGACCAAGTACCAGGACTACCTGAAAAAGGGCCGTGACACAAAAATGACACAGGCGGCGGTCGGCGCCTAAGCGGCTCGGAAGTGTGCTGAAATAGATTTGGGATATAAGGGGATTTCGAAGCGATAGAAAACGGACCGCGACGGACCCCTTGCTTGCTAAACCGGCTTAGTACTTTAGGGTGCTAACGAGGGTTCGAATCCCTCCCTTTCCGCCATATCAAAGGGCTCCCCACCCGGGGGGCCCTTTTATTTTTTCGCTCCCTCGACCTCGGCGCCGCACAGGCAGGCGCCATAGATGAGGATGCAGCCTGAAAAATAAACCCACAGCAGCAAGGCCATGATGGCTCCAAAAGCCCCATAGACCGCATTCAAGGCGGAGAAGCCCTGAAGGTAGGCCACGAACAGGCGTTCCGCCAGCACCAGCAGGATCAAGACCGTGAGGGCTGGGGCCCAGACCCGGGCGAAGGCTGGCGCATGGCGGGGCAGCACCTTGTATAGGACCACCAGGTCAGCGAAGACCAGCAGGACGGGCAGGCTGAAAGCCAGCACGGTTTGAAAGCCTGGATGGGGGCGGTCCCCGCTGAAAAGGCCGATCCTTAGCATGGGGATCAGCATCGGCGCCAGGATGCCCAGCAGCACCGACACTGCGGTGATGGCCAGCATCGACAGGCTCTTCAGCTGCACGCGCCACCACGGGTAGGGCGGGCCGTCAAAAGCCCGGTTGCAGGCCAAGACCAGCGTGCCAAAGCTGTCGATGGTGACCCAGGCCAGGATCAGCAGCGCCGCCGCCCCCGCCGGCCCGCGGGCCCGGATCACGCCCGACACGGTCTCGAAGATATAGGACTGCATCGTGGCGCTCAGGGGGGTGTATCGCTCGATATAGGCGATCACTTGCCCCGCCGCCTGGTCCCGGTCCACGAATCCGGAGGCGATGGTGACCATGAGCACGATGAGCGGGAACAGGGCGAAGAGGGCATGGAACGCGAAGGCGGCGCCCCATTGGATGCCGTCGATGGACCAGAATTTTCGGGCGGCCAGCAAGGGCACGGTCCATATCCGCCCGGTCGATAGCTGGAGGCGCGACGCGCTGGGGCGCCTGGCATCCTGGTCTCCGGTCATCGTCATCCCCCTGTTCCGGCGGCGGTGGGCCCCGTATGTGAATGCCTCACCCAGGCGCTCTATTCCCGCCCAACAAAAAAGCCCTGCCAATGGCAGGGCTTTTTTGTTGGGCTAGGGGGTCCCGACTACAGGAAATACTCGTCCTTGGCGTCCCGCGGCGGGCTGCTGGCGAACATCACGCTCAGGCAAGGCTGGTCCGAAACGTTGCCGCCGGCATGGTAAACATACGCAGGGATCACGAGCAGGTCGCTGTTGGCCTTCAACACCAGCGTTTCGGATTCGTCGGCCCGGGCGTCGCGAAGATGCATGACCAGCTCGCCCGAGGCCACCCACACCAGGACTTCGTGGTCCTTATGGTAATGGCTGCCCGCGGTCTTGCCGGGCTCGATCAAGTTGCTGTAGACCCAGGCAACCGGCCGTCCTAGGGCCCGCTGAAGGGCGGCCAGATCGAACCAGTTCTGGGTGCGGCCGGGCTTGGCAGGGTCGCTGTCGATATGAAAGGGCACTCGTTTCCAGGCGGGCATGGCTGCTCCAAGGGGTCGCGGGATCCACCAAGGTCTTTACGCCGCCGCCACAGCCCAGGTTTGCCCGGCTCAGGCGGCCCGCAGCAGGAAATGGTGGCCCGAGGGATCCCGGGTCAACAGCCCTTCCCCGCCCAGCTCGGCCGGATACCCGGCCGCCTGGAGCCGCTCCAGCGCTGGCGTCAAGGCGTCGCCCGGCACCACGAAGCTGGCTCGACGCAGGCCCAAGGCCCCCTGGGGCTGGGCGGCGACGCCTCGGCCCGACCAGACGTTGAAAGCCACGTGGTGATGGTATCCGCCGGCGGAGGTGAAGATGGCCTGCCCTGGCACCTCAGCGGTCTTTTCGAGCCCAAGGACCTGGTTATAGGCCAGGCTGGCGGCCAGGTCGCCCACATGCAGATGCAGGTGGCCCACTCGGGTGTCCTGGGGCAGCTCAGGGCGCGGGCCGGCGGCTTCGTTGGCCGCCAACAAGCCGGGGATGTCCAGAGGCCCATTGCCCATGGCCAGCCACTCGGACCAGGGCCGCCACTCGCTGCGTGGGCGGTCCCAGTTCAGCTCGATGCCGTTGCCCTCGGGATCGTCCAAGTAGATGGCCTCGGCCATGCGGTGGTCCACCAGGCCCTGCAGCTCATAGCCGCTATCCAAGAGCCGGCGCAGCCACCAGCCCAGGTCCTCGCGCTTTTGCACCGCCAGGCAAAAGTGGTACAGCTTGGCATGGCGCCCCGCCTCCGAGGCGGCGGGGTCCAGGATCAGATGCACCAGGTCCTCCCCCCCACAGCCCAGGCGGCTGCCGCCGGCGTCGCGGCTGTGCAGTCGCAGCCCCAGGACGTCCTGGTAGAAGCGCGTCATCGCGTCCAAGTCCCGCACGTTCAGTTGCACCGTGCCTAGGCGGGTGGCGGCGGGCAGGATGGCTTGATTCATGCTTCCCTCATGGCTTGGCCGTGGCGGTCAGCCCGGCGGGGACCTGATAGCGGATATCCTGAAGGCGCAGTCCCTGCTCATCCGTGAGGCGGAAATAGGGCCCGTAATTCTTCTCGTTGAAATTGGCCTGGCCCTCGGCGTCGGCGGTGCCAGCGGCGTAGTCCATGACCAAGCGGTTCAAGCCGGCTTTCAACGCCACCCCGCGGCCCTTCACCCGCCGGCCGTTGAGCAGCAGCTTGCGGATGGGCCCCTTGGGCATCAGCAGCCGGGCCGTCCGCGACACCGGTGAATACACGTCGCTGGCCAGGAGGTAATGCAGCTTGTGGCCCAGCGCGCAGTAAACGCTGGCGTCCCAAGTGTAGAAGGTCCGAGGCGCCATCAAGCCGCCGGCTGGGATGATCTCCGGATGCAGGGGGTCCTGCAGGGTGGCGGGGCTTTCCTGCCAGCAGGCGCTCTCACCATCGAACAGCGCCTCGCAGGGGCGCAGGCGTTTGCGGCTGAGGGTCCGCCGGCTGAAGGCGGCCAAGTCAAAATCGTCGCGGTCGCCCGGCAGCGGGCCGAGCACGGCGAATCCGCCCTTGGGAAAGCTGGGGTCGCGCGGCGCCGAGGCGTCGCGCACGTCGCTGTACAGGCGCAGGCGCTCGCCCCCCCGCAGGGCGTCGATCTGGGCGGCGGCGAAGAAACGACCCTGATGCAGCAGGGGCGTGCCCTCCGGCACCAGGTCCAGGGACAGGTCCAGCGTTTCACCGTGGGCCAGGCGCAGGCGGCGCAGGCGCGGCGGCACCGCCCAGCCCAGGGGCAGCCGCCACGAAACCCGCACCGAGCCCAGCTCGTCGCCGCTGTTCACCAGCCGCAGGCGAAGCTGGCCGCCTTCGACCCATAGCCGCGACGCCAGCCCCGTGATCACCCCCTTGCCTTTGTCATCCAGGCCGGTGGGCTTGTTGCTGTGATTGCGGTGCCAATCATAGGCGGTGGGCAGGCCATGGCCGGGCGCATGCGGCAGGTCGACCAGCCAGGCGCCCTTGTCGCGCCCCCGATAGGGATCCAGCGCCTGACCGACGCTCATCGCCCGAGGCTCGACCTTGCCCAGCCCGCTCAGCTTCAACGTCAAGGGCACGGCGTCCCCCAAGTCCCACGGCTCGAATCGCTCCACGGCCACGATCACATGCCGGCCGTCCACCCGCACCTGCACGCCGCCATGGATCTGCTGGTAGCGGTAGGCCGCCAGCTCATTGGCTTGGGCGTACCACCACACGCTGCGCCCACGCCAGCGCTTGAGCTCCTTCTCCAGGGCCGGCATGGTCGGGCCGCCCCATTTGGCGGGCCAGGCATGCATGCAGAAGCATAGGACCGGCTCCTTGTCGCGCTGCTTCTCCTCGCCCAACAGCTTCTTGAGGGCGGGATCGATGGGCGACTCGCCGTCGCAGGGCAGGAGCCAGCTGTCCAGGATGCCCGTGGGCTGGTCCAGGCGCCGGTTGAAATACTGGTTGGCCACATGCAGATAGCCGCCGCGCCGCAGCTCAGCGGCGATGTCGGCGTGGACCACCCGCGGCTCGAAGGCGTTCTCGAAGGCGGTGAAGGGGAACACGAAGCTGGTCACGGGGCTTTGGGTGTTCACCTCCCGGTCGATGCGGATGCCCAGCAGCTCCCAGAACATCTCCTGCCGGTTCAGGTCCGGCACGAAATTGTGCGTCAGCGTGTGGCCGCCGATGCTGTGCCCGCCTTTTAGCAGGGCTTTGCCCAGCTCCTGCCGCAGCTCCCCGCTGAAAGGATAGCGCGACTCATTGCTGTACCAGGCGTCGCTGGCGTTGAGATAGAAGGTGCCGTGCATGTAATTGCGGTTCAACAGGTCGCGGACGCGCAGGCTGTCCACCAGGTTGTCGTCCCAGCGCTGGGTGACCGCCCATTTGGCGTCCTTGTACAGCGTGGCCACCGTCACGCTGACGGCCCGGGCGGACGCCTCATCGGCGAAGTCCAGGACCAGCAGCTGGCCGTAGCGGTCCAAGCCCAACGGGTCCGGGGAGCCCATGGCCACGGCCTCGCGACCGCTCAGCTCGCGCGCGGCCGCCGCGGGGCTCAGCGCCTCGGGCGCCCCCAGCGGCGCGGGGGCGGCGGCGGCCAAGGCCTGGTCCAGCAGCAGGGAGAGCATGGTGGCGATGCAAGAACGTGGCAACAATCAAGGTCCCCAAAAAAAGCCGGCGCCAGACCTGAGGGTCCGGCGCGGAAGCCTGTCATCGCGGCAAAAAGAAGGCTATTTCATCAACGGGTCCGGGCCTGCCGGACCGCCGCCTGCCATCCGCGGGTCAGGGCCGCACGCTGCGGCCCCGCCATGCTCGGGGTGAAGGATCTTTCCACCCGGCTCAGCGCGTGCGCCTGGCCAGGCTTGAGCAGGCCCGCCCCGATCCCCGCCAAGAGGCCCGCGCCCAGGGCCGTGGTCTCCACGTTCTTGGGCCGCTCCACGACGGCGCCCAACAGGTCGGCCTGGAACTGCATCAACCAGTCGTTCCTGCTGGCGCCGCCATCCACCCGCAGGCGCTTCACTTTCAAGCCGGCGTCCTTCTCCATGGCCCGCACCAGGTCCGCGCTTTGAAAGGCCATGCTCTCCACGGAGGCGCGCACCACGTGCCTGTCGCTGCTGCCGCGGGTCAGGCCGGTGAGCAGGCCGCGCGCCTGGCTGTCCCAATGCGGCGCGCCCAGCCCCACGAAGGCTGGCACCAGGTGCACGCCGCCGTTGCCGTCCAAGGACCGGCAGATGGCCTCGGTCTCGCCGGCGCTTTTCACCAGGCCCAGCTGGTCGCGCACCCATTGCACGGCCGCGCCCCCGATGAAGACCGCGCCCTCCAGGGCGTAAACCGGGCCGCCGTCCGGGCCGCAAGCCAAGGTGGTCAACAGCCGCTGGGTCGATGCGCGGTGCTTGGGCCCCAAGTTCAACAGCAGGAAGCAACCGGTGCCGTAGGTGTTCTTCATGCTGCCTGGCCGCACGCAACCCTGGCCGAATAGGGCCGCCTGCTGGTCGCCGGCGATGCCGGTGATCGGCACGCCCGCCCCGCAGAATGCGCCGGCCGCCGTCACGCCGAAAGCGGAGGCTGACGGCTGAACTTTGGGCAGCAGGCTGGCGGGCACCCCGAACAGCCCCATCAAGGCCGGGTCCCAGGCCTTCTTGCGGATGTTGTAGAGCAGTGTGCGGCTGGCGTTGCTGAAATCGGTGGCATGCGCAGCCCCACCCGTCAGCCGCCACAGCAGCCAAGCATCGATGGTGCCCAGGGCCAGCTCGCCGCGGCGAGCCTGTGCGGAGGCGCCCGGCACATGCTTGAGCAGCCATTCGGCCTTGGTGGCCGAGAAATAGGCGTCCAGGACCAGGCCGGTGCGGGCCTGGATGCCACGCTCCAGGCCTCTCCGTTTCAAGGCCTCGCAACGCTCCGCGGTCCGCCGGCACTGCCACACGATGGCCCGGTGCATGGGCTTGCTGTCGCGCCGTCGCCAAAGCACGACGGTCTCGCGCTGGTTGGCGATGCCCAAACCGGCCACATGCCTGGGGGCGCTGGCGGCGCTCAGGCCGGCAGCCTTCAGCGCCCCACGCCCCGTGGCTTGAACGCCCGACCAGACCTCATCGGCATCGTGCTCCACCCAGCCGGGTCGGGGGAAGTGCTGGTTCAGCTCATGATATGCGCTGCCCAGCACTCCGCCCTTGGCATCCAGCACATAGGCGCGGGTGCCGGTGGTGCCCTGGTCAATGGAGATGAGAAGGCGCTTGCCTCTCACAAATGCTTGGCCACGTAATCTTGGATGCGCATGAACGCGGCGTCGGAGATCAGAAGGAACATCAATCCCATGGCTGTCAGGTCGCCCTGGGGCCGTGTCCACATCACTTGCGCCACCGCCCGCACGGGGGTCTCGCCGTCGCCCAGGTCGAATTCAACCACCAGGTCGGTGCCCTTGGCATAGGCTTTCTCGGCGTCTATCTCCAGGTCGCCGGCGGCTGAGATGCCGCCCAAGCTCAGATTGGCGGCGGACAGATGGGTCACGTGGATGCCGTTCTTGACCAAGTTCAGCGCCGGGATGGGCGGATCAGGGCGTCCCAGGCTGGAGGCCAGCAGCGGCAATTCCGAGGATTCCAACTGGCGGGATCGCACCACGATGGCGGCATCCACGCGGGGATGCAGGCGTCGATTATCGTCGTCGTTCATGTTGGCTCCTCAGCGTTTCGTGCCTCGGGCCGCCGTCCTGGCGGCGCCTTGTTCAGGCTTTCGGTCCGTCGTCATCCACGATCTCTTCCACATCCTCGGCGCGGCCGCCCAGGTCCTTCTCCAATTGAGCCAGGCGGGCCTCGTCCAAGCGCTCCTTCAAGCGCCCCAGACGCCAGGCCTGCAAGCGGCGCCAACCCCAGAGGGCGGCCGCCACGCAGGCCAGGGTCACGCCGGACCAAAGCGCGATGCGCGGGCCCAAGCCCGCATCCTCGGCCAATGGTGGCCCGGCGGCCAGGGCCCCGCGCCCGAAGACCCCATCCATCACCAGGCCCACCAGGTCCAAGTCGGCTTTGCGGTCGTCCGCCTGGCGGTCGGCCAAGCCTTGGCCGGGCAGGGGCGCCAAGCCTTCGAACAACGCCCGGGCGGGCGGCCCCTGCTGGTCCCATTGCTCAGGCGGCATGAGGATGTCCAATTTCACCACCCCCCCGCGAAGGCGGAAACGCCCATGCCAACCCAAGCGCTCCTCGCCGCCGCTGACGCGATGCTCGGCCCAGACCAAGCGCTGGCCATCCAGCTCCAGCACGGGAGTCAGCGCCCAGCCGTTCAAGTCCAGCTCCACTTGGCCCAGTTGCCGATGGCGGGAGTTCTCCAAGGCGGCGCGCTCCTGCACGCGCGCCAGCAGGGCATCCTCGGCCATGGCCTCGGGCGCGCCTTCCTCCACCAAGCCCATGGGCTCGAACTGAAGCCGGAACTCCTGGGGTGCATCGGCCGGGCTCAGCGCTATGCCCAGGTCCCATGCGCCCGCGTGGCGGCCCGTGGCAGCCAGATAAGGCGACAGTTGAGCCTTGGGCACCCAATGCCAACCATCCGACAGCGTCAACAGGGCCTCGGCACCCAGGCTCACGCTGAGGGGGCCCGCCAAGGGGGCGAGGGCGGCGGCTGGGGCCGATGCCGGGTTGGCTCCGGGTCCGGCGGTGGCCGGCGGCAACCCCGGCGTCAGCGCGGCCTCGGTGGCTGCGGCGCTTGGCGTCAGTCCGGGCTCGACCGCATCCTCCGCGCACAACGGCGCTGAGGCCAGGGCTGTCAGCAGAACGCCCGCCAGGCAGCGGGCGTTCCAGGCGTCAGGCTTTTTTCTCATACCCTTTGGGCAGCTGCACCCTGATATGCACGTCGTCCAGCTGCTTGGGCGTCACCTCGCTGGGCGCCCCCATCAACAGGTCCTCGGCGGCGGCATTCATGGGGAAGGCGATCACCTCGCGGATGCTGGGCTGATCGGCCAACAGCATGACGATGCGGTCCACGCCTGGGGCGATGCCTCCGTGGGGCGGGGCGCCGAACTTGAAGGCGTTCAGCATGCCGCCGAACTTGGATTCCACCACTTCGGGGCCATAGCCCGCCATGGCGAAAGCCTTCAGCATGACATCGGGGCGGTGATTGCGGATGGCGCCGGAGCTGAGCTCGATGCCGTTGCACACGATGTCGTACTGGTAGGCCATGATGTCCAGCGGGTCCTTGGTCTCCAAAGCCTCCATGCCACCCTGAGGCATGCTGAAGGGGTTGTGGCTGAACTCGATGGACCCGGTGTCGGGGTTCTTCTCAAACATCGGGAAATCCACGATCCAGCAGAACTTGAATTCGCCGGGCTTCACATAGGCCAGCTCGACGCCCAAGCGGGTGCGCAGGGCATGGCACCAGGGGTGCACGCTGTCCTTGTCGCCGACCACGAAGAACACCACGCTGTCCTTGGGGTCCAGGCCGGGCGTGGCCTTCAGCTGGGCTTGCTGCTCCGGGCCCATGAACTTCAGCAGCGGGCCCTTGGCTTCGCCGTCCTTGTAGGTCACATAGCCCAGGCCGGGGGCGCCCTGGCGCTTCATGAAGTCCTCGGACTCCTGGAAGAACTTGCGCGACTGGCCGGCGGCGCCGTTGACCACCAGGATGCGGCCGATGCCGCCCTCCTTGATGGCTTCCTGGAAGGGCGCCAAGCCCATGGCGCCGATGAAGGCGCTGGCGTCCTGGAATTCCAGCGGGTTGCGCAGGTCGGGTTTGTCGGTGCCGTACTTCAGCATGGCTTGGCGGTAAGGCACGCGGACGAAAGGGGCATCGGCGGCGGTCCAGGCGCTGAACTCCCGGAACAGCGGCACCAGCAGGGCCTCCAGCTTGGCGAAGATGTCATCCTGGGTGACGAAGCTCATCTCGATGTCCAGCTGGTAGAACTCGCCGGGGCTGCGGTCGGCGCGGGCGTCCTCGTCACGGAAGCAGGGCGCGATCTGGAAATATCGGTCGAAGCCCGAGACCATCAGCAGCTGCTTGAACTGCTGGGGCGCCTGGGGCAGGGCATAGAACTTGCCGGGATGCAGGCGCGACGGCACGATGAAATCGCGCGCGCCCTCCGGTGAGCTGGCCGTGAGGATGGGCGTCTGGAATTCGGTGAAGCCCATGTCGGTCATGCGGCGGCGGATGCTGCTGATCACCTTGGCGCGCAGCAGCACGTTGGCGTGCAGGGCGTCGCGGCGCAGGTCCAGGAAGCGGTATTTCAGCCGGATGCTCTCATCCACCGGGTTGGGGTCGGCCACCTGGAAGGGCAGCGTGTCGGCGGCGCTCTCCAGCGTGAAGCTGGCGGCGTAGACCTCGATGGCGCCGGTGGGCAGGTTGGCGTTCACCGCCTCGGCGGCGCGGGCCACCACCTTGCCGGTGATGGTGATGACGCTCTCGCTCTTCAAGCGCGTGGCGGCGTCGAAGAACGCCTGCTCGGGCTCGATCACCACCTGGGTCACGCCATAATGGTCGCGAAGGTCGATGAACAGCAGCTTGCCGTGGTCGCGCTTGCGGTGGACCCAGCCGGAGAGGCGCACTTCGGCGTTCAAGTGCTCGGGGCGCAGCTCGCCACAGGTGTGGGATCGGTACGGGTGCAAAGCCATGTCCTTTCCAAAGGCCCCGCGGGGCCGCTCAGCGTTTGAAGTAGAAGATCAGGTTCACCGCCAGGGTGAAGGCCATCAGGCCCAGCTTGGCGATGACGGCCCAGCCGGTCACTTTGAGCACCAGGGTCTCACGCCTCTTGGTCAGCTTTTTCAGGCCGTTCTTGCCCCAGGCCCAGGCCAGGATGAAGCCCAGGGCCGCCAGCACGAACGCCACCGACTCGGCCGTGTTCAGCAGGTTCCAGGCGCTGCCCCAGATCGCGTTCCAGTTCATGCGCTCCCCTTTATCCCTGCGGGTCGGTATCCATGGCGATGGACCGTTGGATGATGCCGCTGCTGGTGTGGCCGGCGGGCTTGTCAGTGGAAGGCTCGACCTTGACCAAGGGCGCAGACGGCGACTGGACCGGTCCCTCGGCCGCCGGCTGGGCGCTGACCAGGGGCGCCTGTGGCGCCGGCGCTTGCTCGGGTTCAGGTTCAGGCTCAGGCGGCGCCAGCGTGGGCTGGATGAAGACCGCCAGGTTCAACAGCCGGCCGTCCTCGTCACGCGCCGCCCCGCTGCGGACGCTGGCGTAAAAACGAACGCCCTTGCCCGTGAAGAGCCAGCCCGACGCGGCCCCGTCCCCGCCCGCCGAGCGCAACAGCTGGCGCAGGGGCTCCAGGAAGTTGATGTCCTTCAGCGGCTTGTCCAGCACGGTCATGCGCTTGACGGTGAACAGCTCCTCGGCGCGGCGGTTGAAGCTGCGCAGCAGGCCGTCCCCGTCCACCACCAGCGCCGGGGCCGGCACGGCATCGAAGACGCTGTTGATGAAGCGGATGCGGGACTTCAGCTCGGTGGCGGCCGAGCCCAGCTTCTTGCTCAGCGTCTGGTTGTCGGCGTCCAGGGCTTCCGTGATGTCCTGATGGAAGGTGGCCTCGCTGACGATGATGGCGGTGTGCAGGCTGGCCAGCAGGATGAAGGGCACGTCCAGCAGTTGGCGATAGTCGGTCAGCTGGAACCCGTCCGGCCCCTGCAGCTTGAAGGCCGCGTAGGTGACGGTGGCCACGCCGCCCACCAGGGCGCCCAAGCTGATCCGCTTGACCAAGGCGCTGATGAAGATCGTCAGGAACAGCACCACCAACAAGGTCGGGCTGGCCTGGTCGCTGACCAGCAGGGTGGCGATGGTGATGAAAAGGTCCAGCAGGAAGATGGCGGTATGCAGCTGCAGGCCCTTGAACCAGTGGGGCGGCAGCTTCCACAGCACCAGCTGCGAGGCCAGGAACAGCCCGATCAGCGCGGCGCCGGCATAGTCCTGCCAGCCGCGCCCCCAGTGCAGGCCCACCGTCAGCGCCACGATCGCGCCCAAGAACCAGCGCAGGCGCAGGAACAGCAGGTTGTCGCCCGCCATGCGGGGCTTGCCGAAGATGCCGTCGCCCGCCATGTCAGTCCCAGCCTTGCCAGATGCCCAAACCCATCACCCCGAAGCTGCCGATCAACAGCGCTGGCGCGGCGGTCATGGAGCCCTGGCTCAACAGCACGAAGCCCAGCACCTCGCAGGCCACGCCCGCCAGGACCAGGATCAGCCCCCGTTTGGAGCCCGGCGGCGGCGGCGCCCCGCCCCCCCTTTTAGCCTGCATCGCAACCCCCTCCATCGCGGTCCTCATGCTCTATGGATGGCCTCAAGGCCGCCCAGATAGGGGCGCAAGGCCTTGGGCACCGTGACGCTGCCGTCCTCGTTCTGGTTGTTCTCCAGGATGGCCGGCAGCACGCGGCTGGTGGCCAGGCCCGAGCCGTTCAGCGTGTGGGCCAGCACCTTCCTGCCGTCGGCCAGCTTGACGCGGATCTTGGCGCGGCGGGCCTGAAAGTCGCCGAAGTTGCTGCAGCTGCTGCACTCCCACCATTTCTTGTCCTGGCCGGCGCTGTAGACCTCCAGGTCGTAGCACTTCTGGGCGCCGAAGCCCATGTCGCCGGCGCACAGCAGCATGCGCTTGTAAGGCAGCTCCAGCAGCTCCAGGATCCGCTCGGCATCCGCCGTCAGCTTCTCGTGCTCCGCGCCGCTGGTCTCCGGCGTGGTGAACTTCACCAGCTCCACCTTGTTGAATTGGTGCTGGCGCACCATGCCGCGGGTGTCCTTGCCATAGGCGCCGGCCTCGCTGCGGAAGCAGGGCGTGTAGCCGCAGTACTTCAGGGGCAGCAGGCTCGCGTCCAGGTCCTCGTCACGGTGGTAGTTGGTGATGGGGACCTCGGCCGTGGGGATCAGGTAGTAGTCCTTGTCCCCACGGAGCTTGAACAGGTCCTCTTCGAATTTTGGCAGCTGGCCGGTGCCGAAGAGCGAGTCCGCGTTCACCATCAACGGGGTCCACATCTCGGTGTAGCCATGCTCCTGGGTCTGGGTATCCAGCATGAACTGGATCAAGGCGCGTTCCAGCCGTGCGCCCAGGCCCTTGTAAAAAGTGAAGCGAGCCCCCGTGACCTTGGCGGCGCGGTCCCAGTCCAGGATCCCAAGCGCCAGCCCCAGCTCCCAGTGCGGCTTTGGCGTGAAGCTGAAGCTGGGCACCGCGCCCCATTCCTTCACCTTCACGTTCCCATCGGCGTCGGCGCCGTCGGGCACGTCGCTGGCGGGCAGATTGGGCGTGCGCTTGAGGATGTCGTAGAGCTTTTCATCCACGGCGCCGGCTTGGGCCTCGGCGGCGGCGATCTCGTCGCCCATGGCCTTGACCTTGTCCATCAGCGCTGTGGCGTCCTGCTTGGCCTTCTTCAGCTCGCCGATCTGCTTGCTGAGTTCGTTCTTGGCGGCCTTCAAGCCTTCGGCGGCGGTGATGGCCGCGCGGCGGCTCTCATCAATGGCCTTGAAGGCGGCGGCGTCAAAGGTGCCCGGCGCCCGGCGGTTCAGGCCGGCGGCCACGGCTTCCAGGTTCTCGCGGACGTATTTAAGGTCGAGCATCGGTCACATCACCCATTGTTGGAGCTTCTTCTTGTCAAGGATCTCGATCTCGCGGTCCTTAAGGATGATGCTGTCATCCTTCACGAACTCGTTGAGCAGCTTGGTGGTGGTCTCGCGCGCCAGGCCGGCCAGGTCGGCCAGCTCCTGGTGCGTCAAGCGCACGCCCACGCGGGTGCCCTCCTCGGCCTCGCCGCTGAACTCCTGGCTCAGCTGGATCAGGATGTCGGCGATCTTGGCGCGGCTGTTGCCCAGGGCCAGGTTCTTGATCTGACGGTCGGCCTGGATGAGCCGGTCGATCAGCGTTCGGATGATGTGCAGGGATAGGCTCGGGTTCTTCTCCACCAGCGCCTGGAAGTCCTCGCGCTTGATCACCGCGCAGCGGACCTCGGTCAGCGTCTCGGCGTTGGCGCTGCGGGGCTCGTCGCCCAGGATGCTCATCTCGCCGAAGATCTCGCCGACGTTGAGAAGCGCCAGGGTCTTCACCCGCCCGTCAGCGGCCTCCTTGCTGATCTTCACCACGCCCTGGGCGATGATGAACAGCAGGTCGCCCGCCGAGCCCTCTTCAAAGATGACCTGGTATTTGGGGAACTCCCGCTCGCTGAAGAGCTTGGCCACCTTCTCCAGCTCCTTGGCGGGCAGGTCCTTGAATAGCAGGACCCCCTTGAGGAATTCCTTCATGTCGATGGCCATTAGACGTCCAGGTTGGAGACTTCTTGGGCGTGCTGCTGGATGAACAGGCGGCGCGGCTCCACCGCGTCGCCCATCAGGACGCTGAAGATGCGGTCGGCTTCCACGGCGTCCTCCAGCTTGACTTGCAGGAGCGAGCGGCGGCCGGGGTCCATGGTGGTCTCCCACAGCTGCTCGGGGTTCATCTCGCCCAAGCCCTTGTAGCGCTGCATGCTGGAGCCGGCCTTGCCCAGCTCCTTGACCTTTTCCACCACCTCGCGCACGTGGTAAAGGTCGAAGGTCTTCTTGTCCGTGATGATCTGGAACAGCGGCTTGCGCTTCTTCTCGTCCAGCTCCACCGCAGCCAGGCTCTCCTCGGACAGGATCTCGTCCAAGGGCAAGCCCTTCTTGGTGAGGCGGGCCAGCAGGTCCTCCATCTCGCGCAGCTCGCCCAGGTCGCTCAGCGGTATCACCTGAACGCTGCTGGCGGCCTTGTCCTCGGGCATGCGGAGGAAGTCGCCGAAGTACTGGTCGTCATCGCTGGCGATCTTGGCGCTGTTGCCGGCCCGGGCCAGCTTCTCGGCCTCGACCTCAGCCAGCTTCTCGTCGGTGCACAGCACGGTGCTGTGCGCGCCCTTCACCAGGAAGGCCGGCTTGACCTTGGCGGCCATGTAGCCCTCCAGGTCCATCTGCCGGCGCAGGCGCGGCAGGATGCGGTCCAAGTCGGCCAGGTCCTTGATCAGGTCGCGGAACTTGCCGGCTTCGAAGGTGGCTTCCGGCTTCCCGTTCTTCAGGCGCACCAATTTGGCGTCGTCGGTCCCGCCGGCGATGAGGATGGCATCCAGCGCCTTCTCGTCCTTGACGTAGGTCTCGTGCTTGCCGTGCTTCAGCTTGAACAGCGGCGGCTGGGCGATGTAAAGGTAGCCCCGCTCCAGCAGCATGGGCATGTGCCGATAGAAGAACGTCAGCAGCAGGGTCCGGATATGCGAGCCGTCCACGTCGGCGTCGGTCATGATGATGATCTTGTGGTAGCGGGCCTTCTCGATGTCGAACTCCCCGCCGATGCCCGCGCCCATGCAGGTGATCATGGCGCGGATCTCCTCGTTGGCGAACAGCTTGTCGATGCGGGCCTTTTCCACGTTCAAGATCTTGCCGCGCAGCGGCAGGATGGCCTGGAAGCGGCGGTCACGGCCCTGCTTGGCGCTGCCACCGGCCGAATCGCCCTCGACCAGGTAGACCTCGCACAGGCTGGCGTCACGCTCGGAGCAGTCGGCCAGTTTGCCGGGCAGGCTCATGCCGTCCATCACCCCCTTGCGGCGGGTCAGCTCACGGGCCTTGCGCGCGGCTTCGCGGGCTTCCAGCGCGTTGACGGCCTTGCTCATCAGGCGCTTGGCCAGCGCGGTGTTCTGCTCGAAGAAGGCGGTCAGGAAATCGTAGGTCACCGCCTGCACGATGTCCTTCACTTCGGGGTTCACCAGCTTCCCCTTGGTCTGGCTGTCGAACTGGGGTTCAGGGACCTTGCAGCTGATCACCGCCACCAGGCCTTCGCGCACGTCGTCGCTTTCCAGCGCCTGGCCGTCCTTTTTCAGCAGGCCGGCGTCCTTGGCGAATTTGTTGGCGGCGCGGGTCAGGGCGCTCTTGAAGCCCACCAGGTGCGAGCCGCCGTCGCGGGTGTTGATGTTGTTGACGAAGCAGAAGATGTTCTCGGTGTAGCCATCGTTGTACTGCATGGCCACCTCCACCGTGACGCCGTCCTTCATCTTCTCAAAGATCAGGGGCGTGGCGTGCAGGGGCTCCTTGGCCTTGCTCAGGTGCTTCACGAAGGCGGAGATGCCGCCCTCAAAGTGGAACTCGGTCTCCTTGGGCTCCTTGCCGCGCTCGTCGCGGAACTTCACGGTCAGGCCCTTGTTCAGGAAGCTGATCTCTCGCAGGCGGTTGACCACCGTGTCATGGTTGAATTCGGTCACCGTGAAGATCTGCTTGTCAGCCTTGAACGTCACCTTGGTCCCGGTCTTCTTCGCCTCACCGGTGACCTTGACCTTGGTGACCGCCGTGCCGCGCTCGTAGCGTTGGAAGAAGACCTTCCCTTCGCGCCGGACCTCGACTTCCAGCCATTCGCTGAGGGCATTGACCACGCTGACGCCCACGCCATGCAGTCCGCCGGATACCGCGTAGCTGTCCTTGTCGAACTTGCCGCCGGCGTGCAGGACGGTCATGACGACTTCCAGCGTATCCTTGTTCAGCTTGGCGTTGTGGCCCGTGGGGATGCCGCGGCCGTTGTCCGTCACCGAGCAGGACCCGTCGGCGTGCAAGGTCACCTCAATGCGGTCGGCATAGCCGCCCATGGCCTCATCCACGCAGTTGTCCACCACTTCCCAGATCATGTGGTGGAGCCCATACTCGTTGGTAGGGCCGATGTACATGCCAGGGCGTTTGCGGACGGCTTCCAGGCCTTCCAGCACGGTGATGTTCTCGGCACCGTACTCGCCGGGCGTGCGCTTTTTAGCTTCTTCCTTGGCCATAGACCTATCAGGACAAAGGTAAGTAGTCCCCCAAAAGCATGGCTCATGGGGGCTAGACGATGAGGCTTAGATTATACACCGATTGCGAAATTTGTTATTTGAGAAAAACAATTGTGGTTATTATCTTTTTTGAATTCAAATCAAAGTCTGCCCAAGTTGTACACAGGTTATTAACAAAAAGGCCTGGAAATGAAGCCTTTCCCGGCCTATCGCCCGCCTAGGCGGTGTTTGATCTTTTCTTCAATGATGTAGTTCTCGATCCTGGTCAAGTCATCCTTGTTGATGGCTAGGATCTTCAGACCGGCTTTGTAGATGGTCTGCGTGCGATCAACGATGCGGCCGTCCTTGCTGTCCGAGCGCACCACCTCGGCCAATGCCCGCATAGGCCTCGGAAGATTGGGCACCGTGATGTCGCAGACCACCTTGGTGCCAATGGCTAAGGGCTGTTCGCTGACCAAGGATAAGCCACCCTGACTGATATTCTCGGTCATGCCTGTCAGCACCGATGCCGGGCGCGGGCTTTGGGCCAGCTTCTCCAACGTCGTGTCCTTATAAGCCGCTTCACCCTGCAGCTGGACAGCGTAGGCTTCATCGACGACGTAATACTTTATCTGAAGCTGGGACACTACACGCTCGTATTGACGTTGTTCAATGGTGCCGCGTATCGGCGCCATGCTCATCCCCCCGCCCGCGGCTGTTACGGGTCTTGCTCCACCGCCGCCAGCATCTTCTGGTAATACCCCGCCAGCCCAGCGACCTTTTCACGCCGCCCCGGGCCCAAGCCCACCCAATCATCCGTTTGCAGGGCGACCGCCCGGCGAAGATCCAACAAGGCTTGGGGCTTCTGCCCCAGCTGGCTCCAGAACAACCCCGCGCTGAACAGCGTCCGGGCTTGTTGACCCTTGGCCAGTTTCTCGGACAAAGCCTCAGCCCGCCTTAGGGCAGCCTCAGCGGCCTCGTCGTGGCCTGAACTGATCTCAGCCTTGGCCAAGGTCAAAGTATCCCGGCTTCCCGCGCCTGCGGCCCATTCCAGTTCCGACGCTTTTTGCAGCAGCGGCAAGGCCTCATCCAGGCGTCCCTGGTCGAGTCGGATGCCCCCCAAGACCCCATAGGCGGCCGGCGCCGGGACAGGCTGGGCGAGCTCCCTGGTGGCTTGCCGCTCAGCCCTGTGCAGATCCCATTGGATCCATCCAAAACGCCCCAAAGCCAAGCTCACCGGCAAAGCCAGCAGGGCCGCCACGACCCAGCCTAACCACCGGGATGAGGCGTTCCCACTCATATTATCGGTCGATGCAGGCGGGGACTTGAACGGGGGGGACACGCAGCCATGGCATCGTCCTCCAGGACCTTGGCTTTAGCTGCGACGCTGAGGCGATATTGTATTGAAAGGACGCGCTGACTGCAAACGCTCATAGGGCTTGGAGGCGTAAACTTGGTCATAGTTCCCGCTTTGAACTGGGCAAGCGACTAAAAATGGTCAAAATAAGTCCTATGAAACCCTTCATGGTCGTTTTATTGCTGCTCAGCGCTGCGCAGGCCTCCGCGCACCCCTGGGGGCCCATCCAAGCCATCGCCGGACCCGATCCCATGACCGGCAGCGCCGAAGTACTGTTCCAACCCAAGAGCCAGTTCCCGGCACAGGGCGGCATCGCGGTCAAAGCCGCCTTCCTGCCCGTGGGAACCGTGTTCCTGGTCGGAGGCCAGGGCGAGGTGATGCTGGACGACAGCTTCGGCATCGGCGTGGCCAGCTACTCGATGGATACCGAGCTGACCCCGGAGCTGAAGGGCGTGAAGAACGACATCGGCCTGACCTATGGCGGCATCCGGGTGGATGACTCGTTCCTGCCCAAACGCCTGTTCTATTTGAACACCTCGCTGACCCTAGGCATCGGCCAAGCCTGGCGCCTGCCGCGGCAGAACGATTCCGAGCGGGTTTACTGCACCTTCGGGGTGATCGAACCGGAGATGAGCTGGTTCTTGAACGCCACCAAAGAGGCTCGCCTGGGCCTGGCGGTGGGCTGGCGCTACTACTACGGCGCCGACGTCACCGGCAACATGGGCGTCGACTTAGGCGGGCCATCGGCGATGTTCAGCATCCTGTATGGCAAGATCTAGGCTTTGGTAAAACGCCCTTCCACGAACGCCCGCGCCGCGGCCTTGTCCGCCAAGCGCCCCTCCAACTGCTCGTCCTCCACCACCGTCAAGATCTCCTTGAAGGCCGGCCCCGGGTCGTAGCCCCACGCGATCAGGTCGGCGCCATCCAGGAGCGGCTCAGGCCGCAGGCTGTCGGCCGCGTCGGCCCGGGCGAACTCGGCCTGTTTGGCCCGGGCGATGACGTAGAGCTCCAGGTCGCCGTGGCTGCCCAGGCAGTCAGCCTTGTGCAAAGCCAGCAAGTCTTCCAGGTCATCGCGGCGCAGCAGGCGCTTGAGGGTGGACAGCTTCATCCGTTTGATGGGATCCAGGCGCAGATGGTCCGCCACCAGCGCGCAAACGCCGTCCGTCAGCTCTCCGCTGAGCTTCAGGCGCGCGCAGATGGCCCGGGCCATCTCGGCGCCGGCGCTCTCGTGGCCGTGGAAGCGGATGCGGTCGCTCACGGTGCGGGTGGCGGGCTTGGCCACGTCATGCAGCAAGGCGGCCCAGGCCAGGCGCTTGCTGGAGGGCCCGTCATCGGCCACGGATTGCACCACGCGCAAGGTGTGCTCCCAGACGTCGCCTTCGGGATGGAACTCGGGCGGCTGGGTGCAGCCCATCTGCGGCAGCAGCTCGGGCAGCACGTCATTGAGCAAGCCAGCCTGCTCCAACAGCTCCAAGCCCAACCGCGGGCGGGGCGAACAGAGGATCTTGGTCAGCTCCTGGGCGATGCGCTCGCGGGCTAGGCCCTCCAAGCGGCCGGCGAAGGATTTCACGGCCGCCCAGGTGTGGGGCTCGATGGCGAAGCCCAGTTGGCAGGCGAAGCGCACGCAGCGCAGGACGCGGAGGCGGTCCTCCTGGAAACGGGCCGCCGGGTCGCCGATGGCGCGCAGGATGCCGGCCCGCAGGTCCGCCTGCCCATGGACGAAATCCATGACCAGGTCGGCATCGGGGTCGTAGAAGAGGCCGTTGACGGTGAAATCGCGCCGGCTGGCGTCCTCCTCCGGTGAAGCGAACTCCACCCCCTCGGGCCGACGGCCATCGATGTAGGGGCCGTCCTTGCGGAAGGTGGCCACTTCATAGGCGGCGCCATCGAGGATGACCAGCATCACGCCGAAAGCCGCGCCCACGGGCTCCGTGAGGGGGAAAGCGGCCTGCACTTGGTCCGGGCGGGCGCTGGTGGCGATGTCGAAGTCCTTGGGCTCTATGCCGCGCAGGCGGTCGCGCACGCAGCCGCCGGCCAACAGGGCGTCATGGCCATAGGCGCGCAAGGTGCGCAGGATGCTAAGGGCGCCGGGATAGGTGGGTTGGGGCATGCACGGGGGTCGAGAGGGAGGCGGGGCATTCTAGCGCCGGGGGCCGACCCGGGGCCAGCTTGATGCAGGCTAGGCCTTGCCCGCTTTCATCCCCGCCGCTTCGCGCAGTGACTCGGCGTCGCGGGGCGTCATCTCGCGCCATTGGCCCTCGGCGATGGAGCCCATGCGCATGGGGCCCACCCGGACGCGGCGCAGGTCGCGCACGTCCAGGCCCACGCGCTCGCACATGCGGCGGATCTGGCGGTTGCGGCCTTCGGTGATGATGATGCGGAAACGCTTGCCGCCCATGGGCTCCACGCGGCAGGGCCGGGTGGGGCCATCCTTCAGATTCATGCCCTTGGCCATCTTGGCCAGTTGCTGCTCGGTGGGCTCCAAGTCGCAGGCCACCTCGTATTCCTTTTCCAAGTGGCTCTCTGGCGCGGTGATGGCGTGGCTGATGCGGCCGTCGGCCAGCATCAGCACCAGGCCGCGGCTGTCCTTGTCCAAGCGCCCGGCATAGCTCATGGCGGCGGCTGGCGGCGGCAGCAGGTCCCAGATGGCCGGGCCCTCCTCCTCACCCTTGGTGGTCACATAGCCCACCGGCTTGTTCAACATGTAGCCTGCGGGACCTGCCTGCGTCAAAGCGCCCGCCATCAGCTCCACCTTGTCCTTGGCTGGGTCGATGCGGGTGGACAGCTCGGTGACCACCTGGCCGTTGACCTTCACCTTGCCGCCCACGATCAGCGGCTCCGCCCCACGCCGCGATGCCAGGCCCATGTCGGCCAGGTGCTTGTTCAAGCGAACGCCTTTGACCTCCTCAACCACGCTTCTTCACCTTGGCAACGGCCTTCGGTATCCGGGGTGCCTTCACTTTTCCAAGGCTATCCGGCTTGGCCTTGGATGAAGTGCCGCCCATGGGCAGGCCCAGCACCAGCGCGATCAACTCGGCCGCCTGGGACGGCTTCAGCTTGTCCGTGTCAATGGCCAGGCTGCTGGCGCCCTTCACATCGGCGAACAGGTCGAAGCGCTTGAGCCACTCCTTTAAGAAGGGCTTCTCGATGATCTTCTTATGCCCCACGCGGCTGGGATCGCCCACCCGCCGGAACAGCGTGGCCTCCTTGCAATGCAGGCGCACGAACAGCGTCTGACCGTGGTGCTTGGCCACCTTGCGCTTCCAAGCGGCGATGATCTTGTCGTCCAAGCTTTCGGGGGCGTAGACCAGCGTGCTGATCAAACCGTCCACGCGGGCCTTAGCCGCCGCCTCGAACAGCTGGGTGCGGAAGCTGATGACCAGGCGGCTGAATTCGGGATGGCCATAGGGGAAGGCCTCCAGCACCAGGTTGTTGCTCAAGTGATTGTGGACCACGCCCCAACCGGTCAGCTCGCCCAGGGCCTCGGCCACGGTGAGCTTGCCCACCGCTGGCGGGCCGTAAAGGATCACATGCTTCATGCCTTGCCTCCTCGCCCTCAAACCCGCCCCAGCGCCTTCCATATCCGCCGGGCGGTATCGGCGCGGTTCATGATGTAAAGATGCAGGCCTGGCACGCCGCCCTGCAGCAATTCCTTGCACTGGGCCTCGGCGAAACGGAGGCCATGCTCGCGGTCCCCGGCTTCGTCGGCCGTGAAACCCTCGCGGAACCCGGCGGGATAGCTGACGCCAAAATCACGGTTGAAGAACTTATGGCTGGTCACCGGCATGATGCCCGGCACCAGCGGCACGCTGATGCCGGCCGCCCGGGCTTGGGCCGCGAAATCAAAATAGGCGGCATTGTCGAAGAGCATCTGGCTGTTCAGGAAGTCCACGCCAGCGTCCACCTTGGCCTTGAGATGGGCCAAGTCCGACTTCAGGTCCAAGGCTTCGGGGTGCTTCTCGGGGTAGAAGGCCGCGCCCACGCTGAAATCGTAGTGCTCGCGGATGAAGGCCACCAGCTCGCTGGCGTAACCGAAACCGTCGGGATGCTTGTGGAACTTGGCCTCGCCCTTGGGCGGATCACCGCGCAGGGCCAGGATATTCTTCACTCCGGCATCCCGCAGGCGATCCAACTGCTCCTTGATCTGCGCCTTGCTCTGGCCCACGCAGGTGAAATGGGGCAGCGGCGTGATGCCTAGCTTGATCAGCCGCACCGTGATGTCGTAATGCAAGCCCACATTGGTGCCCCCAGCCCCATAGGTCACAGACACATAGGCCGGCTTCAGGGGCGCGATCTCGTCAAAGACGCGGTACAGCGCCTCCACATCCCCCTCGCGCTTGGGGGGGAAGACCTCCAGGCTCAGCACAGGCTGGCCGCTGTCGAATTTTTGGGCGATGGACATGCGCACAGTCTAAAGGGAGTGGCTCCTAAGCAGAAGCTCGAAAGAGCCCCGCCGATTCAAAGCTTTTCCAGGTCGGATGGCCGCTCGAACAGCGCCGCCGCGCCGCCGCCGCGCAACTCGTCCGCATCGCCGTAGCCCCACAGCACGCCGATGCCCTTCATCCCGTTCTTGGCCGCCCCCACCATGTCGTGGCTGCGGTCTCCGATCATGCGGGTCGTGGCCGGGTCCAGGCCCTCTTTCGCGAGCACCCAAGCGATCAGCTGGCCCTTGTCGCTGCGGGTGCCGTCCAGCTCGCTGCCATAGAGGCCTTTGAAATGCACGCTCAAGCCGAAGTTGTCCAGGATGGCTCGGGCGTAGACCCACGGCTTGGACGTGGCCACATACAGGTCGTATCGCCCCGCCAATACCGCCAAAGCCTCCCCAATGCCAGGGTACAACTTGTTGTCCAGCAGGCCCCGGGCGCCGTAGCGCTCCCGATAGGCCACCAATGCCGCCGGGGCCAGGGCCTTGCGCTCGGGCCCCAGCAAGGTCTCCAACGAGCCCAGCAATGGCGGCCCGATGCACCAGCGCAGGTCCACCCCCGCCTCCAGCGGGCAGCCCACCGCCTCCATGCCATGCCGGATCGACCGCTCGATCCCCTGCCGCGGGTCCGTCAGCGTGCCATCCAGATCGAAGAGGAGAGCGTTGGCCATCGGCCCTCAAAAGGTGGCGGCGGAACGGCGCGAAGGCTTAAAAGGAAAGAAAAAGCCCAGCCATTTCATAACGGCTGGGCTTTCTCGTTAGTTGGTGGACCTGAGCGGAGTCGAACCGCTGACCTCGTCAATGCGAATGACGCGCTCTGCCAACTGAGCTACAGGCCCTTCTTCCCGACCGCGACCCCCGCCCATGAGCTTCGGAGAGGGAGGGATTCGAACCCCCGGTACCTTTCGGTACGCTCGATTTCGAGTCGAGTGACTTCAACCGCTCATCCACCTCTCCCTGGGGGAGGCAGGTCGCGGCCGGGCCAAGACTATAAGTAATGGGCTTCCGCTTGTAAAGCGGGGGCCGCCCCTATTGCGCCGGGGCGGTCGCAGCAGGGGTCGGGACCGCCGCCGCGTGGCGCTTCTTTTTGTGGGGGGCAGGAGCCGGAGCGGCGGCCGCAGCGGCCGCTTTCAAGGCATCCGACTTCTTGGCCAGAGCGACCTGCACGGCGGCCACCCAGTTGCTGGTCTCGGTGCCGGCGGCCCCGACCGTGTCGGAGGAGGCGGTGGGCTTCAGCTCGGCGCGCAGGCTCACCAAGGTGCGCTGGGCATCCATGGCCTTCAAGGTCCAATGCAAATGGGCGTGACTGCCGGTCAGGGCGCCTTCCCAGGCCAACTGCTCCTGGTCCTTGAGGGTGACCACGGTGGCATCCACTTCCTTGCCGCCATCCTTGTAGATGAAGGTCGCACCCTCAGCCAAGGCGGCGGTGTGGGTCACCCCGGTCAATCGGCTGTTCCAGTCCGACCAGTGGTCCACATCGGAGATCAGCGACCATGCGTCCGCCAAGGGCACTTCGGCGATGATGTCCGGCCCCACCTGCAGGGGGGCATCCTTCTTGCCCGGGCCCACCGCGCCAGGTTTGCCGGCGGGGGGGATGGCGGCGCAGGCGGCCAAGGTGGCGGCCAGAGCGAGGACCAAAAGGGGTTTGAGTTTCATGCGGTTCCTTTCCGGCGTTTAGCCTGGAAGAAAGCCTTGAGCTGGCGGCTGCACTCGTCTGCTAGCACGCCGCCATACACAGGGATGCGGTGGTTCAGTTGCGGATGGTCGGCCACCTGCAGGACGCTGCCGCAGGCCCCCGCTTTGGGATCAGCCGCGCCGTAGATGATGGCGCCCACCCGGGCCCACACCGACGCCCCGGCGCACATGGCGCAGGGCTCCAGCGTGACGATCAAAGTGCAGTCGTTCAGGCGCCAGCGGCCCAACTTGCGGGCGGCCCGCTCCAGCACCAGGCGTTCAGCGTGGGCGGTGGGGTCCGGCCGGGTCTCCGTGCGGTTGTGGGCTTGAGCCAGCACCCTTGGCCGTGGGACATCCAAGGGCCCTTGCACCAACAAGGCTGCCACCGGCACTTCGCCCAGGGCGCCGCCGCGGTCCGCCAGCTTCAAAGCCCGGCGCATCAACCGTTCGGCCGCCGGGCGGTTCACGGCCGACGCCGCCGGAGCCAAGCCAAGGCCAAGCGGGCCATCACCAGGGCCTGCAGGCTGCCCAGGCAGGCGAAGGTCCAGCGGGTCGTGGGCGCCAAGCCATCCAGCCCGCCGTCAAAGCTCCCCGTCATCCTGAGCACGGCACCGCCCAGCATGGCCGCCGGCAGGTGCAAGAAGAACCACACCGCCAGGCTGGCCAAGGCCACCAACGAATTCTCAGTATGCGGCTTGGCCGCCAGGGCTTGCAAGCCCCACAAACCGTCGGCCAAAGCCAAACCCAGGGCCATGGCCCAAGCCCAGGCGGGGGTCAAAAAAAAATAGCCCGGACCAGTGGAAGATTTGCACTCGGAGAGATTCGAACTCCCGGCCTCATGGTTCGTAGCCATGCGCTCTATCCAACTGAGCTACGAGTGCGTGTCACTGGTTCGGACTATTTTGTTTTAAGGGATGAGATTATAGGCAAGAGCCGGGTCCCCTTGCAAGCGGGCATTTTCAGGACGGATCGGCTTGGGCCTGCGCCACCACCGCGCCCAAGTCCTGGGCCAAGGCTTCCAAGCGCTGGGTCAACAGGGCCCGCTGATCGGGCGTCAGGCTTTTCAGCAGGGCCACCAAGCTCTTTCGCAAACGGTCCCTGTAGCCGTTGAGCGCGTTCTTCAGGGCTTTATCCTGGCTGGCCTGATCGAGCCAATAATCCTGTAACAAAGCCTGGAGGCGCTGGGGCTGGGCCCCGCCACGCAGCTCGTCCAGCAGGGCTCGGTGGCGGGCCCTGCGCCAAGCCAGGTAGGCCGGGCCTGGGAACGCGGCGTCCCGGGCCCACGCCACGATGAGGGGCCCCTGGGCGTCGGTCGGTTCGCCGCAATAGTCCTTGAAGGTCGCCATCAACCTCTTGGCTTGATCCACGGCGCTATGGTCGGGATCCCCCCATCGCAGGGCGTCCTTTTGGTCCTTGGACGCGAAAGAGCGCTCCAAGGCGGCGGCGCGGTCCAGCGGCGCCTCCGCCAGCAAAGCCGCTGCCGGCGCCACGGCCAGCGTCAAGCAACCCTGCCAGGCGGCCAAGCCGCCGTTGAACAAAGCGTCCGCCGCCTGGGCGTCGGAACCGGCCGCTATCCGGGCCGCAGCCAAGCGCGCCTGGTCAGCCACCGCTGGCAAGACCGTCCGGGCCGCTTGATGGGCCCAGCCGCGCACCGCCGCCTTCAAGGCCGGACGCCGGGCCCCAGGCCAACCCAGCTCCTCGGCCGCATCCCGCTCCATCAGCCACGGGCCGAAACGCCACGCCATCTGGACGCGGCTGCAGCCCGACAATGCCAGCCCTAAAAGGGCCCAAAGGGTCAGGCGTCGCATCACGGCAGGGATCTCCCGCTTTCCAGCAGCAGCTGAAAGGATTGCCCGTTCATGGGCCGGGCGTAGTAATAGCCTTGGGCTTGCGGACAGCCTTCGTCGCGCAGGAACCGGGCCTGCTCGATGGTCTCCACCCCTTCGGCCATGCAGCGCAGCCCCAGGGAGCGGCACAGCGCCAGCACCGCGCGCACGATGGCCGCGTCCTTGTCCGAGCCGGGCAGGCCGGCCACGAACGCTTGGTCCAGCTTGATGGAGTGCACCGGGAACTCCTTCAGGTATGCCAGGCTGCTGTAGCCTTGGCCGAAATCATCCAACGCCAGGCGCAAGCCTTTGGCGGCGAAGGCCTTCAGCATCTCCAACGTCAAGGCGGCATTGCGCATGGCCACGGTCTCGGTGATCTCCAGCTCCAGGCGCTCCGGCGGAAGCCCGCTGGCGGCGAGGGCCGCATCCACCGTCTTGATCAGGCTGCGCTTGTGCAGCTGCCAAGCCGACAGGTTCACCGCCACGCTCAGGTTCCCGGCGGGCCAAGCCACCGCCTGCCGGCAGGTCTCGTGCAGGACCCACTCGCCCAAGGGCACGATCAAACGGCTCTCCTCGGCCAAAGGGATGAATTCGGCGGGGGTCAACAAGCCGCGGCGGGGATGCTGCCACCGCAATAGCGCCTCGGCCCCCACGATGCGGCCGCCAGCCAGCTCCACCTGGGGCTGGTACCATAGCAGGAACTCCCGCTCCTCAATGGCCCTGCGCAAGTCGTTCTCCAGGTCCAGCAGGTGCTCTTGCCGGCCCTCCAAAGCCTCTGAATAGGCCACCGCCTGGTTGCGCCCGCTCTTCTTGGCGCGGTACATGGCCATGTCGGCCAGCTTGATCAGGCGTTCAGCATCCCCGGAGTGATCTGGGAAGAAGGCCATGCCCACGCTGGCGCCGATATGCACCTCCTGGCCCGCCAGGCTGAAGGGCTCACGCAACGCCTCCACGACCTTGCGGGCCACGCCCTGGGCGTCGCTCTCCAGGGCCGCATCCTCCAACAGCACCGTGAATTCATCGCCGCCCAGTCGGGCCACCGTGTCGCTCTTGCGCAGGAGGCCCTGCAGGCGCCCCGAAGCCAGCTGCAGCAACTGATCGCCGGCGGCATGGCCCAGGCTGTCGTTCACCAGCTTGAAGCGGTCCAAGTCCAAGAAAAGGACGGCCATGCGGCGCCCTTCCCGGCGGGCCTGGCTGATCGCGTGCTCGAGGCGGTCCAGGAACAGGATGCGGTTGGGCAGGCCCGTCAAAGCGTCATACCAAGCCTGGCGCCTGACCACATCCTCGGTTTGGCGGCGGCGGGTGATGTCGCGCAAGGCGGTCACATGGGCCGGATCGCCTTGGAAAAGGCAGGCCCGGGTGCTGGCTTCAACATGCACCGCATTGCCATGCACCGCTCGGCCTTCCAGCTCCAGCACCTGCCCGCTATCCATTTCATGGCGGAACAAGCGCACCGAGTCGGCCGTGAAGTGGCTGAAGATGTCCGCCCCCAGCAGGCCCCCGGCTGGCTGGCCGAAGATGGCTTCGAAGCTCCGGTTCACCGAGACGATGACGCCGTTGACATGCACGGCCAAGCCATCGAAGGCCACATCCGCCAGGCCCTTGTAGCGCTCCTCGCTCTCGCGCAAGCGGCGTTCCATGGCTTTGCGCTGGCTGATGTCCCGGGCCAGAAGCAACAAACGCTGTTGGCCGGACCCGCCTAGCGCCTGCAGCTCGACCTCCAGCTCCGCCACTTTGGCGTCGCGGCGCACCAGCCTCAACTCCTGGCGCAGGGCCGCCCCACCTCCGCCGGCCTGGTGCAGGAGCAAGCCCCAGGCCGCCGCCTCGTCGGGGTGGACGAAGCTCTCCAATTCGCTGCCCCAAAGCTCCTGGGGGCCGTCCAAGCCCAGCAACAGCTCCAGGGCGCCATTGGCGAAGGCGACCACGCCGTCCTCCAACAGGGCCACCCCATCCGGGCTGGCTTCGACCATTCGGCGGTAGCGCTCCTCGTTGGCGCGCAACGCGCCCAGGGCCGCCTGGGCATCGGTGACATCCTGCATCATCACCAGCCAGGCGCCGCCGTCCTCGGCAGGCAGGCGCTTCAGGCGGAGCTCGACCGTCCATTCACCGGCGGGTCGCAGAGCCTGGGCGATGAACTGGACCTGGTCACGGCCCTGGCGAAGGATGCTTTCCAGGCGCGGACCCTCGTCGCCGCACAACAGCCCGCCCAGGCTTTGGTTCAACAAGGCCTGGGTGCTGCGTCCCAGCAAAGACTGGGCCGCCTGATTGAGCGCCACTAGGCGCAGGTCTGCGCCGGCCAGCAGGACCGCCTGAGGCAAGCGCTGGATGAGGGCATCGAAGATGGGCGGCATGCCGGCTCAAAGGGCTGAGGACCCTGCCATTCTAATCGTCGCCAACGCGGCGCGGAATAAAAAGGGGCCAGCCCCGATCGGGCCGGCCCCAAGGCTTGCTTTTTGATGGTGCCCCGACTATTCCTTGGCGGAAGCCTTAGGCGCCGCCGACTTGGCCGCAGCGTCTGGGGCGGGCGGGGCGGGCTCATCCTGCCCATCGGCCGGCGGGACCATCCAACCGTGATGGGCGCAGCTGGCGCCCATCATCATGCCATGCTGGCAAGCCATGCCTGTCATGCAACCGCGACCGCAGAAGCGGGAGTGGTGCAACAGGACCCAGCCTAGGAGGACCAAGGCCAGCACCCACAGCCAGCGGCCGCGCCGCGGATGCTCGGCGCAAGCCTGGGCACGCAAGTCCTGGCGGATCTTGAAGCGCAGCTTTTCTTCTTCGATGATGCGTTCCTGGTCCTTGGGGCTCAAGGCCATGGAGACCTCCTGGGGAGACGGTTCAGGCCGGGCGCACAGCCTGGCGGGGATAGCATAACCAATACGCAGTCCTTTGTCGCCGGGTTCACCTCACCGCGCCACGGCGCATTTGCTGAAGCCTTGGGCGGTCTCGCCTCTGGGGCTGCGAGCCCGGATCCGGTAGATGAAGACGCCGCTGGCCACCGCCGAACCGCTGTCGTTGCGCAAGTCCCACAGGACCTCGTGGTCGCCCAAGGCCTGCAGCCCGGGCATCGCCCATTTCCGCACAGGCTCGCCTGCCAGCGTCCAGACTTCGATATCCACCATGGCATCCGTCCCCAGGACGAAAGGAAGCCAGGCTTGCGAGGAAGCGGGCGAAGGATTGGGGCTATGCAAGGTCAGCGTCAGCGGATAGGGCGTCGGGGTGTAGGTGGGGGTGATGGTGTAAGTGGGGGTGATGGTATGCGTCTCGCTGGCCGTGTAGGTCGGGGTGAGGGTAACGGTCCGGCTGGCCGTCGGCGTCGGGCTGGGCGTTGAAGTGTAGGTCACGTAGAAGATGGGCGAGGAGATGGTGCCCGTAGGGCTGGTGCCGTCCGCGTCCACACTGGCCGAATTGGTGACAGCCCCATAATAGCCAGGATTCACCAGCGCCAGCACGCAGTGGCTGAAGCCCAGCCCCTGGCCCAGGTTGGAGACCGTCCAACTGAGGGTGTTGGCCGTGATCGTGGCTCCGTCCGAATCCACGGGGATGGGCTGCAACTGGGGGGGCAGGGGATCGGTCAGCACCACATGCGTGTAGCTGCCGATGCTATTGCCCAAACCAGCTAAGAACGCGCTCCAGGTGGACCCAGGCTGATGGATGTCCAGCCACTGCCCGCCCGCCAATGGGGGGATCAGCTCGGGGTCGCCCATGTTGCTGATCGGCCCGGGAAAGACGAGGCCACCGCCATACTGGGCGGTCAGGTTCAACGCCGAGGAGGAGATCACATCCACCACGAAGCCTTGCGCGCTCAGTGCTGCCGCCTCGACCGTCAGCGTCAAGGGGCTGAGATCGTCGAAGCCCTGGGCATGCACCGGCGCATCCGTCACCAAGATCAGCGTGTGGGACGCGTTGGGGCGCCACGGCATGACGGCGGCGGCGGCGGCCAAAGCGTCCAGCCCGTTCTCAGGCAGGTCCCCCCCGTTGTTGACCAATCCGATGGCGGTCGTGAGGAAACCTTGGAATTGGGCGTCGCTGGAGGCGAAACCGTAGTTCACATTTGGTTCGGGCTGGTTGTCGTCGAACGTGTAAAGGCCCTGCTGATAGTTGATGCCCTGGGAAGCCAGCTGACTGGTGAAGGTGTTGATATTAGTTTGGATGTTGCCGATGTTGGCGCCCATCGAAGCCGTGATGTCCAAGACCCAGGTGATGTCGGCCTGAGGCTGGACGCTGGGCTGGGTAACATCCAGGCAAATGGTGACTGTGTCGCCGGGTTGGACCACCAAGGGGAACATGGTTTTGACAAGATCCAACGGAGGATTGGCCCCTGCCCAGGCGGGCAGGAGCCAAAGCAAGAGGAGGCTTGCACTTGCGCTGAAGTGGCGGGATAACGGGCGCATACTTACTCATTAGACGCCTTTCAGCGCTGTTTTCGCCCAATCATTTTAAAAAAATTTACTTTTATCCTAAATTCAAGTCATGCCAATGGAAGCTCCAGGCACAGGACCATGCCCCCCTCCGGCGCCAAATGGGCGCTAAGCTGACCCCCATGGGCTTGGGCGATGCTCCGGCACAGATGCAAGCCCAGGCCCACGCCCCCGGTGCTGCGGTTGCGGGAGGCATCGACGCGGAAAAAAGGCGTGAATAGACGATCCAGCACCTCCGGAGGCACGCCAGGACCCTGGTCCCGGACCTCCAAACGGGCTGTCCGTCCTTCCCGCAAGGACAGTTGGATCAGGATGGGTCCTCGGGCCGGTTGACCATGATTGAACGCGTTGGACAGCAGGTTCAGAAAGAGGCGCTGAAGGCGCATGGGATCGCCCTGCAGCACTAGGCTTTGCGGCAGGACAAGCTGGATGCCGGGTTCCTGGTCGACGAATTCTTGGGCCCCCTCACGGACCAATTGGCATAGGTCCACCGGCTCCATTTGAAGCTGCTGGCGCCCATGGGCCAGCCGAGCGCCTTCTAGCAGCTCGCTGACCAGGGTCTCCAAGACCTGCACATCCTCAGCCAAGGACAGGCGTTCGCCCGAATCCGGCAAGGCCTCCAGGCCCAGCTTCAAGCGGGTCAAGGGCGTGCGCAGCTCGTGGCTGACATCCAGCAACAACTGCCTCCGCTGATCCAAGATGCCCTTCACCTGGGCGGTCATGGCATTGAACTGCTGAGCCAAACGCCCCAATTCATCCCCATCGCGGGTGCGGATGCGATGATCAAGGTCCCCCTCCGCGATGCGGGTGATCCCTTGATTCAGCCAGGCAATGGGGGCCAACAGCCACCGCAATGCCAACCATACCAAAGCTAGGACGCAGAACAGCCCAAAGGCCAGCGTCAGCGTCCAGGTCAAAGGGATGGCATGATCGGTGTGGGTATTGGCTTGGAACACCAACTGGCCGCCCTTGCGTGGCAGCACCAGATAAAAGCGGTTGTTGTGCCAGCACCAGTCATCGCCATGCGCCCATGCCAGGACCATCTGGGAGCCGGGAACCTGCGGATCCGTGCTCCAGGTGTCGTTGGGCGACTCGAAGCGGAAATCCCACGGACCCGGGTCGGCCAGGCCCCTGGCGGCGGCCAACGTCGGGGGGTCGCCCAGTCGCGGGGCCAAGGTCAGAGCATAGGCTCGCGCCAGGCTGTTGCCGCTGCGATGGCCCTCGGCCTCGCGCGCCACGCGGAAACCCTCAACAGCCAGGGTGTGCAACGCCGCGCCGCCCAAGAGCAGCACCACCAGCACCTTCAAAGTCAGGGTATGGCGCAGCGTCAGCCAGGCTCGGTGCAGGCGGGGCCTCATGCACCCTGCTCCAAGAACAGGTAGCCCGCCCCATAGACCGTCTTGATGAAGCGCGGTTTGCGCGCGTCATCGCCCAGCTTTTGACGGAGCCGGGAGACCAATACGTCCAAGCTGCGGTCGTAGGATTCGTGCTCCAGGCCCTTCAAGCGCTCCATCAACTGGTCCCGGCTCATCACCCGCCCAGCGGCGGCGGCCAAGGCGGCCAGCCCGGCGAACTCATACGCGCTGAGCTCCAGGTCGCGGCCTTCCAAGTTGGCTTGTCGGCGGCTGTGATCCAATAGCAACGGCCCATGCTGGGTGCTGCCCGAGCTCACCGGACGGCTGCGGCGCTGCAGCGCCTGTAGGCGGGCCAGCAGCTCCCGGGGTTCAAAGGGCTTGGCCAGGTAATCGTCCGCACCCAGCTCCAAGCCCAAGACCTTGTCGGCCAGCTCTCCTCGCGCGCTCAGCATCAGCACAGGCAGGCGCTCGCCTTTCTCCCTCAGCTCGCGCAGCACCTGCAGGCCGTCCTTCTCGGGCAGCATGACGTCCAATACTGCCGCATCCGGCGGATCCTGATGGAGCATCCGCTCGAAGTCGCGGGCATGCACGGCAAGGCGGGCGGTGACCCCATGCTTTGCCAGATAGTCGACCACCAGTTTCCCCAGCTTGGGGTCGTCATCCAAGATCAAGACCTTCATGGTTCACCTAAAAAGCAGACGCCCAGTCCCATGCATTACATGCTCCGTGTTTTGGCGCCGCTTGAGCGGTTACAATGGTAAAAAACAGTTACTCCAGGCGCTGGGCCAGCACGACCTGCCGCAGGCTGCCAGGCGCCAAGGCCTGGCCTTGGAAGCCACCCTCATGGCTCAAGATGTGGAAACCGGCCCCTTCCAGCAATGCTCGCAATTCCTGAGGGAAATACTGGCGCAGGGGGAGCTCCATCAACCTTGTGCCCCCCTCGGGGCCGCCTAGCTGCCATCGCTGGGTCAACACCTGGGCGATGGGGTCCCAGCGGCTTTGCTCCGCCAATACGCGCCATTCACCCGGGCTCCATGGGCCGTCTTCGACCCCGTACCAATCCTCGGGGTCTCGGGCCAGCAACGCCGCTTGCGGCACATGCAGGTCCAACGCGAAGCGCGCGGCAGGCCGCAACTGGGCCTGCAAAGCCCTTAGGAAGGCGCGCAGATCCTCCAAGCTCAGCAGATGCTGCAACCCGTTGTAAGGCAGGATGGCTAGGCTGAAGTGGGCACCCAGATCCAAGCTGCGCCAATCTGCCAAGCGCCATTGCACGCTAAGGCCCGCGGCCGCCCCCCGGGCCCGCGCGCGCTCCAGCATGGCGGGGCTCGAATCCACGCCGCAGACCCGGGCCCCAAGACGCGCCAACGGCAGGCTCAATCTTCCCGTGCCGCAACCCAGGTCCAGGACCTCGTCGCCGGCCCGCAGGAGCCCGCAATACCAGCCCTCGTCCGAACCATCGGCGCCCAAGAAGGCTTCGTAATCCTCGGGAACCCCATAGAGCCCCATGGCGTCTGTTTTTGGCATCTGAAACCCGCTTTTCATCCGTATAATGTTCGTCGCTGCCGAGCGTTTTGGCAGCGAAATTACTTGTCCAAGGAGCCTTTGACATGTCTTTCATGAAACGGATCTTGCTCTTCCTCGTGACCAACCTATTGGTCATGGCCATGATCTACCTGGTCTTGTCAGTGCTCATGGTCTTTTTCCCGGCCCTGCGGGGCGGATATGGCCCCTTGATGGCCATGTCGGCTGTGGTGGGCTTCGGCGGCGCCATCATCTCGCTCTTACTGTCCAAGTTCATGGCTAAGTGGCTGCAAGGGGTGAAAGTCATCGATCCGGCCACGGCCAGCGGCGAGTCCCGCTGGCTCATCGACACCGTCTACCGCTTGGCCAAGCAAGCCGGCATTGAGGACATGCCGGAGGTCGGCTACTGGGAGACGGACGAGATCAACGCCTTCTGCACCGGGCCGGGCAAGGACAGCGCGCTGGTCGCGGTCAGCACCGGCATACTTCGCAGGATGAGCCATGATGAGCTCGAAGGCGTCCTGGCCCATGAGCTGAGCCACGCCGCCAACGGGGACATGGTGACCATGACCCTGGTGCAAGGCGTGGTGAACACCTTCGTGTTCTTCTTCTCATTCATCATCACCAATATCCTGGCCAACGCCCTTCAGGGCAACCGCGACCGCCGCGATGCGCGCCCTGGATTCTTGGACTTCCTACTGCGACAGATCATCTTCCAACTGGTATCGGCCCTCATAGGGCTGGGGGCTTATGTCGTGATCATCGCCCCGTTCTCCCGCTGGCGCGAATTCCGGGCCGACGCTGGCGGGGCGCACTTGGCGGGAAAGAACAAGATGATCGCGGCTCTGCAGGCCTTGCAGGACAGCTTCCGCCTGCCCCAACCTGCCGGTGACCCCTCGCTGTCGGCCATGAAGATCAATGCCCCGCAAAAAGCATCGTTGTTCAGCACCCATCCATCCCTGGAAGAGCGCATCGAAGCCCTGAGAAAGTTGGGCTGAACCGCGGAACGTGCAGCTAAATGAAAAAGCCCCGCGCCTTCCGGCTCGGGGCTTTTTTAGGGCTGCGTCAGCCAATCCTGAGCCTGGGCTTCGGCCCCTTCGGGGTACCCCCGCCCGCGTTGGCGCAGGTCCTGCCCCAAGAGCGAAGCGGTATCGAAATAACGCTCCAAGGCCATCTTCATCATCCCCTCCGGCCCCACCAGGGCCGAGCGCAGGATGCGCGAAGACACCTCGATCATCACGCTGCGGCTTCGGGTCAGGGCATCCGGATGGAATTCAGAGGCGCCGTGCAGCACCAAGAGGCGCACACTTTGGGGTGGCAGCGGGCGCAAGACCTGGCCATAGCGCTGTGTGGCCGCCAAGATCCCATCGCGATCCAGGCCTCGCAGGTCAACCGCCAGGATCGATGAACCTTGAAACTCGGTCCAGCTCAGGCGTTCCTCTACCTCCGGATCGGGCTGGGTCACTGTTTCCCCAACCAAGCGATGGCTTCCGCCTCCCCGGTGAAAACGCGCAGCTGTTGGTCTCCCATGGGCAAACCCAACAAGCGGGCGGCATCCACGACCCCTCGGACCGCCATGCCCACCAGCCCTCTTAAACCGAAGATGGCCGAAGCCCGGATGGCGGCGGCATGCTCGACGCGGGCAGCCTTCCAACGGGTGGCGATGGATGCATCATATTCGGCGTCAGTCACATCGGTGAGCAACAGCACAGATTCGTGGGCACGCCCCATGACGGCATGGCGAAAGGACTCGATCAGGGCTAAAGACTCTTCAGGTTTGGCATGGCTGAAATCGAGGACAAGTACGTCTCGTTGGTTGATCTGAACCCAACGCATACGAGTCAAAGGCAGGGCAGGGGGCATGGACTCCTCAGAACTTGCATAGGCAACAATACAGGTCCCCAACCCCCTCTGCCGCTGGCGACCTTGATCCGAGTCTAACACAACTTTACAAAGTGATAGACCAATTTGTTGAATTTTACAATTCGGCACAAATTCGATGAAAACGGACGAAGAACTAGGCTCATTAATCGATAGATCGGACCAAAATAGAGCTATTTTTGTCTCCATTCTTAAATTTTCATAGATTCATGACTGTTTTTTTTATTTTCACCATCAATAGTATGGTTTTAGGAAAAGATAGACTAAAACCCCCGTCACGCTGACATAGATCCACATTGGCCAAACCCATTGCGACAAGCGACGGTGCTTTTCAAATTGGCCGGATAAAGCTAGCCAAACGGCGCTAAGGAGCAGGGGTAAAAGGACCGCCGACAAGGTGACATGGGTGATCAGCAAGAAGAAATAAAGCGAACGCCATCCGCCCTGTCCGCCAAAAACAGTATCGCCATGATAGTGATGGTAGACCACGTATCCCGTTAAGAAAGCGGCGGAAGCGCCCAACGCCGTCAGCATGCAGGCCCGGTGGAGCGCCTTGTTCCCACGCCGCACCGCCATCCAGCCGATCCAAGCGATCAAGGCTGATGCCCCATTGAAACCGGCATTCCAGCCTGGCAAAGCCAGAGCCCAAGCCGGCACGGGTCGGGCCGGGACCGCCAGATAGAGCAACCAGATCAGTCCACCCAGAGCCAAGGCTGACACCAGGCCGATGCCCGCAAAAACCCGGGCTGAGGCGGGATCCTTCAATGCAGCCATGCTCGCTCCTGAGGATTTTCTGACGGGAGACCCATCAATGGGGGCCGCCCAGCGTACGTAGATTGCCTTCGATCTGGGGATCACCTGGCGCCAATTGAGCGGCCTGAGCCAAAGCCTGGCGGGCTTCTGCCGCCCGCCCCTGGTAGTAAAGGCTGATGGCCAGATTATTCCATGCCTGGGGGTTGCCCGGCGCCAGCCCGACGGCCTGCCTCGAAGCCGCCTCCGCTTCGGCATAATAATGCTGCTGCCGGGTGGTCTGACCCAGTTGATTGTCGACGCCAGCCAGGTTGGCGTAGGCCTCGAACAAGGGCTTCACCGCCTCCGCCTGTTTGAAGCAAGCGGCCGCGCCCTCCAGGTCAGGCTTCACCCCATCCCCGCCCGCGCCCAATGCGATGCCGTAATGGGTCCAAGCCTCGGCCAGATTGGCTCGCGACGTCCACTGCAAGGCTTGCCGGTAAAGGGGCAAGGCCTCGGCATTACGATGATGGGCGCGTAAATAAAGCGCCGTTTCAAGGAAGGCGGTGCCGTAGTTGCTCAAGGCGAACGCCGGGCTGGGGTCCAGGGCCGACCGATCCAGCTCCAGATGTCGGCTGCGATACGCCTTCAGGAGCCCGATCCGCCGCCGTTCCACCTCAGGACTGTCAACCCGTCCAACGGGCTCCAGCTCCACCAACAAACCTTGAGGTTGCCAGGTCCAACCGCCCGGGCGCGCCCGCACCGCCTCCCATTCGGGGACATTGGCTGACAGCACCTCGCGGAACAATGAGGCGTAGAGCGGACGCTGGGGCAGATTGAGGGCGGCCATCTGGCCCAGCGCGGCCCGCAAGACCTGTCCATCACCGGCGCGCTCACCGGTCACGGACTTGGGGACCACGCCTATGCCCAGGCGCGGCTGGACTCGGCGAGCCTGCTCCACGCCCCAATCGGTGCTCAGAAAGACCGTCGTGACATGGTCCACATCGCGGCGCTCGCCCTTCACCTGTTGGAGGTAGTACACGGGCATGGTGTTGAAATCGCCCTCGGCCAACAGGATGCCGTTGGGGCGCATGCTCAGCAGGAGGTCCTGGCCGAAATCCCATGCCAGGAACTGCCGGTCCTGGGTCAGCGCAGGCGCGCGCAGCGCGTAGAAGGCGCTGGGCAAGCCCAGCAGCGCCACGGCAACGGCCCACGGCATGAGACGCCGCCGCCAAGCCCCTTGCATGCGCAGCGATAACCACAGGGTCCCCAGGCCCGCCAAAAGCGCCTGCACCATGTAGAGCGGGAGCAGGAACACATCCAGGATCCACACCATCTCTTCCTTTAAATGGAAGTAGAAGGTGACCACGCCCACAAAGCTGAGCACCAGCACCAGTAGAGCCATCCCCCAACACGCCAGGATCCCAGCCCTCCAGGGCCGCAGGCTTGGCTTCAGCACCAGCAAGCCCGGCAAACCCAGCAGCACCAAGGGCAGCCCCAGATCCGAGCTCAAACCCGCCGCATGCGATAGCACGCGCAATCCTTGGCGCTGGACCACCAGCCAATTTTCACCCACTGGACCCCAGGCGCCCCCGGCAAAGAGCGCCGATTTGAGGCTCTTCAAAAAACCCGTCTCCAGGTCCAGATACTCTTGGCGCAAGAGCACCCACCAGAACTGCTTCCAATCCCGTGGGTCGCCCCAATTCAAGAACGGTCCCAACCGGGCGCGCAGGGGAAGGTACAGGTAAATGGCCCCGCCGGCCGCAGCCAGAAGGACCAAACGGGCCAGCGATGGCGCCAACCCGCGCCAAGCCAGCGGCCTCCGCGCCAACGGCAGCAATAGCAGCAACGCCAATACTCCCAGGCTTGGGAAGAACAAGGCCTGGGTCTCCCAATGGTTGGCCAATCCCAAGGCGCAGAGGAGCGCTGCCCCTTGCAGCGGCGGGCGCCCCAGCGCCTCGGCCAAGCTGGCGGCGGGCCGGCGCTCCAACCCGTCGGCCCAATGCGCCAACAGCAGCAATACCCCCATGACCAGGGCTTGATGAAGCGTGTAGATGCCGCCCTTGGCCGCCAAGGATTGGGACCAGAAGGTGCTCGACGCGCCCCAGGCCAGGCCAGCCACCACCCCCACCAACACGCCGGCCTGCTGGGCCTGCAGCTCGTCCAAGCCGCGGTCGCGGCCATAACGCCGCCCCAGCAGGAGCCCGAAGCACGCCAATAGCGCGCACGCCAGCCCGCCGAAGAAAGCCGCCATCAGGTTCAAGCGCCAAGCCGGCGCCCCCAAGGGCACCAGGCCAGCCAAGCGGCCGAGCAGGGTATGAAGAGGATAGGCGGGCGGATGCTGGATGCCCAAAGTCACGGCCGCAGCCATGGTCTCGGGGCTGTCATCGGCGCGGAAGGCCGGATTGAGCGTGGGCAGATAAAGGGCCCAACAAGCCAGGAACACGGCCACCGGCAGGAGCCAGCCAGCACGCCGCCAGGCTTGCAGCATCAATGCAGCGCCCCGCGCAATTGATCGACCTGCGGGTCGCTGGGCGACAAAGCCGCGGCCTCCTTCCAGGCCGCCCTGGCCTCCTTGCGCATGCCCATCTTCAAGTACGTGATGGCTAAATTGACCTTGATCTTGCCGCTCTTGGGCAAGGCCAGCTGGGCGTTGGACAAGGTCACCAGCGCCATGGGCAGTTGGCCCATGCTGCCCAGCGCCGCCGCTTTGTTGGCATAGGCCGACTCGTCATTGACATGGAAGTAGAGCATCCAATCGTAGGCCTGCACGGACTCCTTGAACTTGCCTTGGTTGTAATAAGCGGCGGCCAAGGGCTCCCAAACATCGACAAAATTAGGGGCATAGTCAGCGACCTTGAAGAGCACCGTTTCCGCCTCCGGGAACAGGCGGTTCTCCACGCAGGCGCGGCCCAGGCGCACGCCTGCCTCGGCGTCATAGGGGCTCAGGCGCACGGCCTCGCGCAGGCTGCCGATGCTGTTCCACACGTAGCCGCGCTCGCTCTCCGACCGGCCATGCAACAACCACAGGCGGTCCTCCCGCCGGTCCAGGCTGAGCGTGCGCACCAGCAGGTTCGAAGCGGCATCGGGTTTGTGCAGGCCCAGCTCGCCCTCGCCTATCCACCATAGATGGTCCTCCACGAGGCGCTGGCCCGACCCTAGGAACAGGCCCAGCGCCATCGCCATAGCCGCCCAGATCGGCCAGCGCGACACCGGCGCGGCCGCATCGGGCGGCATGACCGGTCCACGCCCCACCGCCAAAGCCAACGCCACCAGGCCCCAGGCCAGGCCCTGGGTGGGCAGCATCAAGTAGGGATAGTTGAACAGGCCATGGACCTGCAACGCCACAAAGGCGCCCAACACCCCCAGCACCAACCAAGGATCCGAGCCCAACGGCTCGTCCTCGCCCAAGGGCAATCGGCGCCATAACGCCAAGATGACGCAAGCCAGCAGCGCCACCCACATCAGCGCCGCCGGCCAGCCCGCATCGGCCGCCCATTGCAGGGTGTCATCATGCCCATGCTCGGAGAGCACGAAAGGCTGGGAAGCGTAGTCCTGCGGATCCAATCCCTTCACTTCGACGCTGGCAAAGCTGACGCGGAATGCCCCAGGACCTTGGCCTAGGAGGGGATGCTGCTGGGCCAATTGGGCGCTCTTGTGCATCAAGAAAAGGCGCCGACCGACCTCAACATCCCGGCCCTGCAGCGCGTCGCCCAAACGCTCCCACACTTGTGGATGCGCCAGCGTCCAGGCTCCCAGGCCCAGCACCGCCAAGCCCAAGCCCAGGCCCAGGGTCCGCCGCCGCCGCACCACCAAGGCCCGCCGCCGGCGCCAAGCCCAGGCAAAGACCAGGGTCAGGCCTGCCGCAGCGCCCAGCCAGGCTCCACGCGTTTGGGTCGCCGCCAAGCCCACGCTCAGCGCCAACGCCACGGCCCAACGCGCGCCCCGCTCAAAACGGGTGCCGCGGTCATCCAAAGCCAGGCTCCACGCCAAGGGGAGCAGCAACGCTAAATGCCCTCCCAACAGGTCGGGATTGCCGAAGAAGCCGCCAGCGCGACCGCCGAAGCTCTGGTTCCATGGCAAGGGGTCCAGGCCTGCGGCCTGCAACAGGCCATAGGCCGTGTTCAACAAGCCCACGCCCAGAGCCAGCCAGGTCAGGCGCCGGGCCAGGTCGGCGTGGGCACGGACCTGGGCCCACACGGCCGCGAATATCACCAAGTAACTGGACTGCTCCAAGACGCTGTTCCAGGAGATGTCCGGCCGCGGGCCGAACGCCCCAGCCAAGCAGGCCCACGCCCCCAGCGCCAGGCCCAGTCCCGCCACAGGGCCCAGCTCCCCATGCCGGCGCCGGACCCAGGCCCAGGCAGCCAAGACCAGCGCGGCCAAGCCCAGGCTGGCTCGCCACCGCACCAGGGACCAGGCGTCATCCTGCAACTTAAGCCAAGGCCAGAGGCTGGGATGGGCCGCACCCACCACGACCAGGGCATAAGCCAGCAGCAGCACGCAAGCCCCTGCGCCCGCCCACGCTGACGTTCGGGGCGCCCCCCGCTCCCGCCACACCAGGCCCAGCGCGAGCCAAGCCAAAGGCAGGATCATCGCGGCTTCAGCCACGGTGAAGGCATGCGCGGCCCGGGGCGCAAAGGCCACCGCCGGCAGGGCCAGGGCCGCGCCCAAGCTCAAGCGGGCCAAGGTGCTGATGCGGCGGGTCATCGGTTGGTCTTCACGCTGCGCACCATGCCTTCGGCCAAGTGATCCTGGGCGATGCGAAGGATGCGGGGGATGGCATAGGTCAACTCCTGACGCAGCAGGGGGCTGTCCACCTGAACGGTGAGCACGCCCTCCTTCAAAGATTGGGGCACGCATTGGCGGGCCAGGGCCTCGCCGACGAAATGGTTCCAATGTTGGCGCAGGAAGAACAACGATTCATTCAGCCCCAGGCGCTTGAACGCGGGCAGGCCCGCCAGCACCACCGACACCGGCACGTGCCGCTTCAACAGCGCCTGCTCCCGGGCATGGGCCAAACGCTGCGACAGGCCTTCAAGGCGGGCTTGCCGGCCTGACGCGGTCATGGCAGCCGCCCCGCCGCCGAGGCCGTCAAAGGCTCGGGCTGGGACGTGGGGCTGAGGGCGGACGCGTTGATGGGCTCGGTCTCAAGCGGCGGCTTGGCCTTGGCGGCGGCTTCGGCGTCCTCGCGACGATGGCGCAGCAGGCCGGCGCTGACCATCAGCCAGGCCTTCAAGTCGCGGCTGCGGACCTCGGTGAGGTCCCTCAACTGCCCCGATAGGCGCTGCCGTATCCCAGCCACCGAGGTGATCAGGTCGCTTTGGAGCCCGAACAGCTTGCGATCCTCGACGTTCTGTTGGGGGTCGACCAAGGGCATGGCCTTCATGCGGGCTTGCTGGGCTTTGATGGCCTCCTGGATGTCGATCACGGCCTCGTTGTCGCTCAAGCCGCGCCGCATGTCGTCCACTTGGTCGCCCAGCTTGTAGTCCAGCTTGAGCGCCTTCAACAGCTCTTCATGAGCGGGCTTGTCCAGGCGCCGGGTCTCCCGGGCCAGGTCGTCCAACAGCTGCTCGTATTCCTCCACCTGCTCGCGCAGGTCCGGGCCCGACTGGCTGCCTTGATCGAAGCTGGGCATGTTGTTGTCCATGCTGTTGGCGCTGTCCATGGTGGACGCGTGCAGCAGGCCTGGTAGGACGGCGAGCAGGGCCCCCAACACCCTAGACTTCAACATACACCCCTCCTTGCTCCACTTTGACCGGAAAGACCCTCAGTGCCATCGACGGGACCTGGCTGCAGGCGCCGCTGCGCACGTTGAAACGCCAAAAATGCAGGTGGCAAACGGCCTCATCACCCTCTAACGGGGCCGCCGACAGCGAAGCACCCCGATGCAGGCAGGTATCATGCACGGCATGCCAGCCATCGGCCAGATGCGCCAAGAGGATGGGTTGGCCCCCCAGCTCCAGGCGCCGGTGCCCACCGACGGGCAACCCTGTTTCGGGCAGCGCAGCGATCCAAGCCATCAGCCGAACTTCTCCACGTTGATGCGGCCTGCTTCCACGCCCGCAGCCAGCAGGGCCTCATGCGCCGGAGCCACTTCATGGGTGAAACCCGCCAAATGATACCGCGCAGCGGGTCCCACCTGGGCCAAGGCGGCGGCAGCCAGTTCGGGACCCAAGCCCAAGAGGGGCTGATAACTGAAGCCCGGCACGCGCTGCGCCAGAGCGCGACATTCCTGGTCCAGCAGCCAATCGGCCGGGCTATCGCCACCGAGGAAGAGCCAGGATGCTGACCCCTGTTCCAAGGCCTGCAGGATCAGGCTGCGCAGGGGAGCCACACCAGCCCGACGGCCCAGGAAGACGCAAGGGCCATCACCAGGGACCAGTCCGAAATGACCCAGCGGACCTTCCATGCCCAGCTCCACGCCCACGGACAAGCCGCTGGCCCAGGCGCTGACCGGGCCGCCGCCCTCGCGGTGCTCCACCAACAGCTCCAGGGCCGGCAGATCGGCCGGAGCCGATGCGATGGAGTAGAACCCTTTCAGGGGCTTGCCGGGCGCGCCGGCGCCGCTTGGCTGAGGCATCGGCAGGATGACGAACTGGCCAGCCCTGAATAGGAAGCCCGCGGGCGCGGTCAGGGTCAGTTGATGCACCCCGGGCGCAACGGTCCGGGTGGCTTGCACACGGATGGGCCAGCTCATGCGCCGGGCTCCGTCACGCGGGTGATGGTCAGGGTGCGTATGGCCAGCAACTGGCCGTCCGCCCGCAGCTCAAAGTCATAGTCTCCGGGGGTCTCGAACGCCACATTGGCAAAGTCGGCGTTGATCTCGTAGGGCTGATTGGGGGTCACCGGGGTGGTGCAATCCACGGTGACCTCCTGCAGCAACCGGCCATGGCGCACGTCCTTGAACAGCAGTTCCAGGCGGCTGGGCACCACCACTTCGGCCAAGCTGACGAAAACGCTGAAGGAGCGCGGAGGCAGGGGGAAGACGGGGGATTTAAGGTGCTGGAAGACCCCCACCAAGGAGCAGCGGCCATGCTGGTCGCGCAGGACCTGGTCACAGAGGAGGTAGGCATTCAGGCTCGGTTTGATCGGCACTTGGATCCTTGAGGGACGGCAGCTAGGCTGCGCCGCCACGAAGCGTTAGACTGTCCATCCTAACCCAGCAACTGCCACCAAGGAAACCATGCCTCATCCCCGACCGAACCTTGAAGAGCTCTGCGCCGCCCCCAGCGACCTGCTGGTGGTGGGCGGCGGCATCAACGGGGCCGGCATCGCCCGGGAAGCGGCCGCCCGGGGGCTGACTGTGACCCTGGTGGAGGCCTCCGATTGGGCTTTCGGCGCCAGCAGCCGCAGCACCAAACTGCTGCATGGGGGCCTGCGCTACCTGGAGCACGGTGACCTGCACTTGGTGGGCGAAGCCCTTAGGGAACGCCGCCTGCTGACGGAGGTCCTGGCGCCCCATTTGACCCGGCCCTTGCCGTTCTTAGTCCCCGTCTATGCCGGAGACCAGCGGCCGGCCTGGATGATCCGATGCGGTATGTGGCTCTATGACCTGCTAGCCATCAAGGGGCATGGCCTGATCCGGTGGCACCGCTGGCTGAACCACGCCGACGCCCTGGAGGCCGCGCCATGGTTGGCCGCCGAGGGGCTCAAAGGGGCGGCTGAGTACTGGGACTGTCAGATGGACGATGCCCGCCTCACCTTGGAGAACGTGCTTGATGCCGGTCGCCTGGGCGTGCGCACCTTGAACTATTGCAGCTTGAAGAGCGCGCATCGGCTATCGGAGGGCGATGTGCGCGTCCGGCTGCGTGACGAGGAAGCGGGCACCGAGTCCGAAGCCCGGACCCGCCTGCTGGTGCTGGCCACCGGCGCCTGGACCGACCGATCTTTTGAGGCGCTGGGGCTGGGCGCAGGCCCGCGGGTTCGCCCGACCAAGGGCATCCACCTGGTGACCCGGCGCCTGCTGGACCAGCATGCCTTGCTGGTGCCGGCCCGCAGCGATGGCCGCATCTTCTTCGTCATCCCCTGGGAGCTGGAAGGGCGGCCCGCCAGCCTGATCGGCACCACTGACACCGACTTCGCGGGCGACCCTTCCCACCTGCGGGCTGAGGAGGAGGAGATCGAATACCTCCTGCGTGAAGCGGGCAGGGTCCTGCCCCAGGCCCACCTTAAACGCAGCGACGTCTGGTCCACCTTCGCGGGCTTGAGGCCCCTATCCGCCCCCCCCAGGGAGCGTGCGGGGAATCCGGGCAGCGTGTCACGCGAGCACACATTCTGGGAAGAACCCGGGGTCTTGGCGGTGACCGGCGGCAAGTACACCACCTACCGGAGCCTGGGCCAATCCTTGGTAGAGCGTGCGGGTCTGCGCTTGGGCCGGCCCTTGAAGCCCAGTCAAAGCCTGCAACCCCTGCCGGGCGCCCCGCGCAGCCCCGCCGAGCGCGGAGAAGCTGCGCTCAGTCATTTGATGCAAGAGTTCGGCCTGGAGGCCCCTGCGGCGGCCCTGCTGATGCAGCATTACGGGCGCCAAGCCCGTGATGTCGCTGCCCTGACCCTGGAAGACCCGGAGCTGAAAAAACCCCTGGCGCCCGGGAGCGGCTGTCCGGCCATCCTGGCCATGGCGGCTTGGGCGGCCAGGCACGAGCAGGTGGTGCACTTGGATGACTTCTACCTGCGCCGCACCCGCCTGGGCCTGATATTGCCGCCCGAACATCGCGGCGTGGATCGGGTCGCTGCGGTGATGGGGCAGGCGCTTTGGTGGAGCCGCGACCGCGAATCCGAGGAATTGGAACGGCTGCGCAAGGTCATCGCCGGCGAATACCGCTAAGGGAACCCTGTCGCCACGATGGAAGTATTTTAAGCCGGATGGCGGCCCTCGTCCTGATGCCCGCGGCGGCGACGACGGCGTTCCTGACCCGTCCAGGATGGGCCCCGCTCAGCGCCCTGGGCCGCCGGGCCAGCGTGACGCTGCACGCGTTCCTGGCGGGAGGCCCTTTTGTCAAAGAAGCGGCGCCCGCCCTCAGGACCTCCCTCGACGCGGGCCGACAGCTTCAGCAGCAGCGCCAGCACAGCCACCCCAAGGTAAGCCAAAGCGAAACCAGGGGCGGCTCCCCAGCCCAGCTTCACTTGTAAGCCCAAGGGGCTGAGCGCATAGGCGTGGATGACGCCGAAGAACGCCAGGCCTGATCCGATCAGTGCCCATAGCGCCACCTTCAGCCATTGCCGCTCAGACGCGTAGACCAGCAAGGACGCGAAGAGCATGGCGATGAGGATGAAACCCTGGTTCAGCGCGAAGACCCCCTGAATGGCCAGGTCGCCTGGGCTGAACTTGGCCGCGGCATCGTAAAGGCTGGTCCCGGCCACCCGGAGGGTGGTTTCAATGTTCAACAGCAACCAGGCCGCCAAAGGCGGGATGAAGCCGAAAGCCACTCCCAAAAAATG
>Ga0302319_10001986_pt1 | contig 45015 bp, 43 predicted proteins | sample Bog_T0_2_FD_203319 | JGI IMG/M metagenome (GOLD analysis project Ga0302319, IMG submission 203319) | Peat permafrost microbial communities from Stordalen Mire near Abisko, Sweden - Bog_T0_2 | ecosystem: Environmental > Terrestrial > Soil > Wetlands > Peat | place: Sweden: Abisko, Stordalen Mire...
TCGTCGTGCTCGAGGCGCAACTGCGACTGCAACCGCTGCTTTTACCAAAGGGCACGGGCGCGGGTTCGCTCGGCCCAGGTGATCGTGGTGAACCACGCGCTCCTCTTCTCCCTCATCAATGCCGGAGGACCGAGGGCCGAGGGCGCGCCGATCGATGTCTCGGGCGTGCTGTTCCCGGGTGACTTCGTCGTCCTCGACGAGGCCCACACGATCGGCGAGGTGGCCGAGGACAGCTTTGGGCTTGGGCTAAGCAGCATGGGGATAGAGCGAACGCTGAAGCACCTCTACAACCCGAGGACACGGCGCGGGATCTTAAGCAAGCGAGGCGACGCTACGTTCAGGCAGAGCATCGCCGACACGCTGGATGCCTCAGGACAATTCTTCGGGTTCCTTGCGACCTCGCTCCTTCCCGAGCGCACCGTGGTGCGCCTCCGCGGCCCGGGCGCCGCGGAACCCCTGCTCAACGAGCCGCTGACGGCGCTCGAGCGCTCGATCTCGAAGATCGCCGATGCGCTTGAGGACGGCCGCGAAAGGGACGAGGCCCTGGAACAGCGGGCCCGGATCCGCGCCATCCGTGCCGGGATCGACGAGTGGCTGAACCTCTCGGACGAGGGCCATGTCTACTGGGCTGAGAAGGGCGGCCGCAAGCAGACGATCGTGACGCTCAGGAGCGCGCCGGTCGACGTCGCCCCGGAACTGGAACGTTGTCTCTTTGGCTCGGGTGTCAGCGTCGTCTGCACGAGCGCGACCTTGGCCCTAGGCGGCGAGATGGGCCGCTTTGCCGCGACGATCGGTGCCCTGACGGCCAGGATGGATGTCGCCGAGTCGCCGTTCGACTTCGAGCGCAACATGCGGGTCTACATCGCGGCAGACATCCCTCCGCCCTCCGCCGGAGACTCACGGTCCTCGATCGAAGCTCTCTCGGACTACATTGGCTATTGCTCCAAGCGGGTGAAGGGCGGCTCGCTGGTCCTCTTCACGAGCTACCGGGACATGCAGGCCGCGGCGGCCATCGTCGCCCCGCTCCTGGCGGCCCAGGGAAAGCCCTTCCTCATGCAGGGAGGGGACATCTCGAGGACGGAACTTGCCCAAAGGATGCGGGAGCTCGGCAACGCCGTCCTTTTTGGGACCGACAGTTTCTGGACCGGAGTGGATGTGCCTGGGGATGCGCTGTCACAAGTCATGATCGTTCGCCTGCCGTTTAGCCCTCCCACCCATCCGGTTGCCGAGGCCAAGGCGGAGCTCATCCAGAACCGCGGCGGTGATCCCTTCAACGAACTCACTCTGCCGGAGGCCCTTATCAAGTTCAGACAAGGCGTGGGCCGCCTGATAAGGACCAAGTCAGACAAGGGCCTCATCACGGTCCTGGACAGCCGCATCCTCTCCAAGTCCTACGGGCGCATGTTTGTCGCCGGCCTGCCCCAGAGGGAATTCACCCGGCTCACGAGGGAAAACAGGGACGAGCAATTTCGTCCTTTCACCTGATGGCGCGCGGGGTATCGTAACAAACTGCCAATGTTAAACCTGCGCGCCGCCCATCACACCGACATTGGTAAAGTGCGGAAGGAGAACGAGGACCGCTTCTTGTTCGAGGAATCCGTGTTGCTCTTCGGCGTGGCCGACGGCGTCGGTGGCCTCCCCGGCGGGGCCGAGGCGGCCCAGGAAGCCGTCGACATCGTGACGAGCGCCGTCCTGGCTGCCACCCCCAGCGAGGAGCTGGACCTGACGGCAATTGTGACGACCGCCAATGATTCCGTGGCGGCGCTGGGCATGCGGCTAAGCCCCGGCCTTGGCATCGGATCCACCCTGACTCTCGGCTGTATCCGCGGCTCCAAGCTGATGCTGGCCCACGTCGGTGATTCCCGGGCGTTCTTGGTGCGCAACGGCGAGATCACCTGCCTGACAGAGGACCATTCCGTAGAGAACGAGGCCAGGCGCCGCAGGGCCCGCGGCGAGGTCGTCTATTACAGCGAGGCCCAGCGCGGCGCCTTGACCCGCTGCATTGGCCAGGCCGTTCCGCCCGAGGTCGACCTTCTTGAGAAGACCCTCATCGGCGGCGACCGCATCTTGTTCTGCACCGACGGCGTGACGCGCATGATAACAGAGAAGGAGTTGGGCGAGATTGCAGCCCAAGCCAGGGACCCGATGTCACTCGCCAAGAAGCTCGTCGAACTCGCGGTTGAGCGCGGCGGACCGGACAACGCCACGGTCGTGGCGATCCTGGTCGACTGATTCCCTTTCAGGAAACGAAGGGATTGTAGCGCAGCTCGTTGCCGGCCGTCGTCATCGGCCCGTGCCCGGGCGCCACGACGGTATCGGGCGGAACGGCCGCCAGCACGCGGCGCAGGTGCGCCCTCAGCTGCTTCTGGCAATGATAGGGGCCGCCGGCCGAGCCCGCGAAGATCAGGTCGCCCGAGATGAGGAGCGACCTCGCGGTCGGCACCGCGGTCGAGGTGACGTGGTAGCAGTTGTGCATGGCGCAGTGGCCGGGCGTGCGGTACGCGACGACCTTGAGCGCACCGGAGACAAACTCCTCGCCCTCCCCCATCGCCGTGCCCTTGGCCGTCTCCGCACCAGTGGGTATGAACGCCTTGGATACATGGAAGCGGCCCAGCGCCTCGGGAAGCCCGCCCGCGTGCTCGGGCTCGATGTGCGTCAGGAAGATGGCGTCCAGGGCCGTTATCCCGGGCGGCCAGGTGGCATGGAGCGCGACCGGGCCCGGGCCCGTGTCAAAGAGGAGGCCGTGCCCGTTGCCGGCATCCACGATGTAGGCGTTCACGACGCCGATCCCGTGGGTCATCCGAAGCGGCCAGACCGCGAACGGCAGGCCGTCGGAGTCCGGGACGGGGTACTTGCCCGAGGCCAGGGCACAGAGGCCCACCTCGTTCAGCCCGAGGGCCGAGGCCAGCCGCCCGCATTCGGAGGGACCGAGCTCGGGGCGGTAATCGACGGCATCCCTGATCCTCGCCACGGGCACGCCCGACTTGCCCGAGAGCGTCTCGGGCGTCAGGCCGGCGCAGCTCATCGCCTTCTCGAGCACGTCGCCGAGTTCGTCCTCCAGGGGAATCTGTGTGTGGGTGGCCAAGATGTCTTCGCGGGTCTCCAAAGCACACATTACCCCGGGATCCATAATATTCAACGCATCTGCACGCCCATGAAGCGTTGATCTCGCCCGGGGAACCGTTTGGACTGCGCCTCATGGACCCCAACCAGCAGGAGATTTTGGACATCTTCACCCGCACCAAGGCGCTCCTGACCGGGCACTTCGTCCTGCGCTCGGGCCTGCACAGCGGCCATTATTTCCAGTGCGCCCAGGTCTGTCAGCGGATGGACGCCGTCGAGCGCCTGGCCGAGCTCATGGTCGCCAAGATCCGTGCCGCCGGCTGGGACTTCACGACCGTGCTGGCCCCGGCCATGGGCGGCCTCGTGATCGGCCAGGAGGTCGCCCGCCAGGCCAAGGCGCGCTACATATTCTGCGAGAAGGAGAACAACGTGCTGGTCCTCAGGCGCGGCTTCACGCTCGCCCCCGGCGAGCCCGTCCTGGTCGTCGAGGACGTCGTGACCCGCGGCGGACGCGTCAACGAGTGCATCGAGATCGTGAGACAGGCCGGCGGCAAGACGGCCGGGGTCGCCATGCTGGTCGATCGCAGCGCGGGTTCGGCCCGCTTCGACGTGCCGTTCCTCTCGCTCCTTGAGCTCAGCTTCCCGACCTACCCGGCGGACCAGGTGCCGGCCTCGCTGGCTGCGCTCCCGGTGAGCAAGCCAGGCAGCTAAGGGCCCGTCCTACTTCTGGACGACGACGTACTTCGGGAATCCCTGGAAGTACACGAGGAGGAGGTTATGGCCCGGGTGCAGGAGAGCGCGGGCCGCATCCAGGTCCTCCACCGGCGTACGGTTGATCTCGATGATCACCGAGCCCAGAGGCAGGTCAGCCGCGAAGTCCAGCTTGTCGTCCACCTTGGTGACGACGAGGCCCTTGATGCGCGAGTCGATGTTGAGGCGCCGGCGCAGGTCCTCGGAAATCTTGCCGACCTCGACTCCGGTCATGAGCTCGTTCGGCTTCTCCTCCTTTTGCCCAAGGATGACCTTGACCGCCATGTCCTTGCCGTCGCGGAAGATGTCGAGCATCGCCGTCGTGCCCGGTGCCATCTCGGAAATCGTCAGGCGCAGGTCGTCCTGGGTGTCCACCGGCCGGCCGTTCACGGAGACGATTACGTCGCCCTGCTTGATGCCGGCCTTCTCGGCGGGGCCGTCGGCCGTCAGGTCGTCGACAATGACGCCCTTGGAATCCTTCGGGAGATGGAACTGCTCGGCGATCTCGGGCGTCACCGGCTGTGCGCCGACGCCCATGAAGCCGCGCGTCACGGTGCCGGTCTCGATCAGGCTCTTCATGATCGTGGCCGCCATGTTGACCGGGACGGCGAAGCCGATCCCGATGTTGCCGCGCGAGGGGGAGACGATGGCGCTGTTGATGCCGACGAAGCGGCCCTTGGCGTCCACGAGGGCGCCGCCGGAGTTGCCCATGTTGATCGCGGCGTCCGTCTGGATGAAGTCCTCGTAGCCCTGGACGTCGCTCAGGATCTGCACATTGCGGTTCTTGGCGGAGACGATGCCCATGGTGACGGTCTCGCCGACCCCCAAGGGATTGCCGACCGCGAAGACGACGTCGCCCACGCGAAGCTTGTCGCTGTCCGCGAACGTCGCCGCGGGAAGCCCGACGGCGTCAATCTTCACGACAGCGATGTCGGTCTTCGGGTCAGCGCCGACCACCTTGGCCGTGTACTTCTTTTCGTCGGAGGTGATGACGGTCAGCTCGTCCGCGTCGGCCACCACGTGGTTGTTTGTTAAAATGTATCCGTCCGAGGAGACAATGACGCCTGAGCCCAGTCCCTCCTCCTTCGACTCTCGGTCCTGGTCGGGTATGTCCCCGAAGAACTGCTTCAGGAGCGGGTTCGCCTCCACGTGCTCGTGGACGGTGCGGGAGGAGGTGATGGAAACGACCTCCTTCTCGACCGGCTCCACGATGTCGGCATAGCTCGAGATCATCGGGCCCTTGCCGTCGTTGATCGGCGAGAAGTCCTTGTTAAGAACCGGCATCTTCCCGAACGTCACCGGGGCGATCACCGGCGCATCCGCCGAGTAGCCAATTGAGGATGCAAGGGCCGCAAGGGCCGCCACGCGGAGGAAGCTGGATTTCATGTGGTGAAAAGACGGGGACCCGAACCTAGAGAACCTGTTCCACAAACACCCGACTGCAAGCGGCCTTAGAAGCCCTTGATGCGGAACAGGCTCGTGATGCTCTCGTTCGTGTTGATCCTCTGGATGGCCTGGCCCAGGAGGCCGGCCACGCTGAGGATCGTTATCGGCAGCCCGCGGGTGTCGATCGGGACGGTGTTGGTCGTGATGAGCTCGTCAATGAGGCCGCTGCCGATCCTCTCGTAGGCGACCTCGTTGAGGATGCAGTGGCTGACCGCGGCGCGGATGCGCTTGGCACCCCGCTCCTTGAGCATCTTGGCCGCGGCCATGAGGGTCCCGGCGGTCTCGGTGATGTCGTCGACCAGGAGGACATCGCAGCCATCGACCTCGCCGACGACGCTGATCGCCTCGACGGTCATGGCGCTCTTCCTCCTCTTGGCCACCATGCCGAGGCTGGCGCCCATCAGGTCCGCGTAGGCGGCCGCCATCTTCATGCCGCCGACGTCCGGCGAGCATACGACGAGGTTCTCGCCCTTCGTCTTGGAAAGGTACTCGAAGAAGACCGGGGAGGCGTAGAGGTGGTCCACCGGGATGTCGAAGAAACCCTGGATCTGCTGGCTGTGGAGATCCATGGTCAGGACGCGGTTGGCACCCGCCGAGACGAGGAGGTTGGCGACCAGCTTGGCCGTGATCGGCACCCGGGGCTGGTCCTTCCTGTCCTGGCGGGCGTAGCCGTAGAAGGGCAGGACGGCCGTGATCCTGTTCGCCGACGCGCGCCTCGCGGCGTCGATCATGATCAGGAGCTCCATCAGGTGCTGGTTCGTCGGCGGGCAGGTCGATTGGATGATGAAGACGTCGTGGCCGCGGATGTTCTCGTCGATTTTGACGAAGGTCTCCCCGTCCGGGAAGCTCGTGACGGTGGCCTGTCCCAGAGGGATCCCGATATTGCGGCAGATGTCCTCAGCAAGGACCTTGTTTGAATTGCCGGAAAAGACCTTGAGGCGGGACTCGCTCATATGAGCCGGCCATCTTGGGGTACACCCGCCGGTAGGCTACCCCAAAATTCAGACGGGCCTCTTGAGGGTGCCGATCTGCCTCAGGGCCTCGTAGGCGGCGATCCCCGCGGCGGTGCTGAGGTTCAGGGAGCGAAGGTCCGGATTGGCATGCGGGATCGTTATCCTAGACCCGCCAAGCTCGTCATGGAGCCACTCCGGGGCGCCGCTGCCCTCGTTGCCGAAGACAAGCCCGTCTCCGTCCTCGAATTTCACGTCCCAGAAGCTGGTCTCGGAGCGCGTCGTGAGGAGCCAGAGCCTCTGCGGCGCCGCGGGGCTCGCACGGAAGGCCGTCCAGTCCGCGTGCTCATGGACATCGAGCGAGAACCAGTAGTCCATGCCGGCCCGCCTCAGGTTGCGGTCGGTGATCTTGTAGCCCAGGGGATGGATCAGGTGCAGCCTCGACTTCGTCAGCGCGCACATGCGCCCGATGTTGCCCGTGTTCTGGGGGATCTCCGGCTGGAAGAGGACGATATGGATCATCGAGGCGACCCTTCTCTCTCCCAGAAGGCCGGATCTACGCAAGCGCCTTGCTCGTTGCCTTTCGCCGCGCGATGGCCACTCTGGATTCAACCCCCCAAGGCTGCTTCCCTATGCCAGCGAGGAAATCCCAAGCGGAAGGACGAAGCTCCGTCGTCATCCTGGACGACGAGGAGTCCTACGTGGACCTGATGGCCGACATGATCGCCGAGAACCTGGACTGCGACGTCCATGCGTTCACCCGTCCCGAGGCCGCCCTGGCGCAGCTGGAGGAGATCCAGGCCGCCGTCGTCGTGACTGACTACTTCATGCCCCAGATGGACGGCGTGGAGTTCATCCGGCGCGCGACCGCCCTCACGCCGACGGCCGTCTTCATCATGATCTCGGGCCACGACCTGGACCACGTGGAGCATGAATTGAGGCGCCTGAAGCGCCTGAAGAAGCGCCTCCAGAAACCGTTTGGATGGAAGCCGCTCGCCGAGGCGGTCATCGAGGTGTGGCCGGGCGACGACGCCCCGAGCTACCTGCAGCCCCAAGTCTAGGCCTGAACGACCAGTCCCTCGTTGTCGGCCGCGAGCGTCCTGCATTCGGCCGTCATCGACACCCGCTTGAAGGATTCGTCCATCGCGGCCGAGACGGCCTCGGCCTTCGACCATTCGCAGACGCAGAGGACGGAGGAACCGCTGCCGCTGAGCCATCCCGTCCAGGCACCCTCGGCCACGCCGGCCGAGATGGCATCCTTGGCACCGGGGATGCGCCCGAGCCTGTAGGGCTCGTGGATGTAGTCGCCGCTCACGTGCTTGAGCTGCGCGTAGTCGCGCGACGCAAAGGCCGCCACAAGGTACGAGGCCGCGTTGACGCTTTTCACCGCATCGAAGAACGGGAGCGCCTGCGGCAGCGCGCCTCGCGACTCCTTTGTCATGAGTTCCACGGGTGGCGACGCGACCACGAAGGCCACGTTGTCCGGCACCTCGAAGCGCATGGAGTCGATGTAGTCGCCCGAGGCGGGATCCGAGCGCGAGACACAGAACCCGCCGAGTATGCCAGCGCTCGCGTTGTCGGGATGGCCCTCGATGGCCGTCACGAGGCTGACGAGCTTCTTCTTGTCGATCCGGGTTCCCTGGAGCGTCGCGAGGCCGGCCAGGATGCCCGCGATCACGGTGACGCTGGAGCCCAGGCCGCGCGCGGCCGGCACGTCGCCGTCTATCTTGTAGTTGAATCCAAAGGGAGGGGCCCCCGAGATGCGCGCCAGGGCTCCCACAGCGTCGGAGACCATCTCGACTGCGCGGGCGTCGGAGGGGCGCTCGGGGTTCGGGACGTTGCCCGTGCTGCGCGTCACCGTGACCGAATTGTAGAGGCCGAGCGCGAGGCCCAGCGTGTCGAAGCCGGAGCCGCAGTTGGACGTGCTTGCGGGCACGCGGACCGTTACGGAGTCGGTCCGGGGGTTCATGTGCGGCGATCTCTGAGCGCCCGGTTCACCTCGCGCATCTGGACCTTTTTCTTCAGGTCGTCGCGCTTGTCGAAGAGTTTCTTGCCCGTGCAGATGGCGACCTCGACCTTCACGAGGGCCTCCTTGAAGTACATGCGCAGCGGGATGAGCGACTTTCCGCCGGTGTTGATCGCGACCTCGAACTTCCGGATGTCCCGGGCATGGAGCATCAGCTTCCTGACCCGCTTGGAGTCGTGGTTGGACACTGTCCCAAACTCGTAGGGCTCGATGTGGGCGCCGTGCATCCAGACCTCGCCCTTATCGATCCGGCAGAAGGAGTCGCTGATCTGGGCCTTGCCGGCCCTGATGGACTTCACCTCCGTGCCCCGCAGCTGGATGCCCGCCTCGTAGCGGTCCCCGACCGTGTAGTCGCGGAAGGCCTTGGAGTTTCGCGCCTCGGTGACCCGGGCGGAGTCTTTCTTTTTGGCGGCCATGTGAGGCGTCTGTTGCGAAGCCCGATCCCGACCGCCTAGGGGAGCGCCCTGAAGGCGCGCCTTCGGTCAGTTGTCGCCGGCCTCGAAGCTAATCTTGTCCTCAATGATCTCGCGCAGCGCGATATCCTCGGGCGATAGCTTTTCGAGGGACTCAACAAGCGGGCGGTTGCCACGCTTAAGCTGCTTCACGCGGCGCGACACGACATTGATAAGGATGTTGGGATCCAAGATCTTGCCGAGCGCCTGTTTGATGTAGTCGTCCCTCATAGCGGTGATGTTTCGGTTGCGGAAAGGCCAAAAATTGCCCTTACGGCAATGGGGGTCAAGTTTGAATTTCTCCTTGTCTTGGGGTGGCCCAGGGCTTAATTCCTAACCTCTTAAACACTCAACATTCGACCCCCTTTCGCCATGTCACAGCACAAGAGTCTCCAGGGTTCCAGCGGTATCGTCATCAAGCGCAACGTTCTGAAGCGCTTCGAGCGCATCGACTTGCTGAAGAAGCGTGGCCACTGGAAGGCGGGCGATCGCGTTCAGGGCCTTCGCAAGACGAAGCCGGACGTCTGAGCGTCCTTTGCACGACCTAGTTCAGCGGCTCGTCGACTGGTATCAGCTTTCGCTGCAGTCGGGCGGGTATGGCTACATCGTCTTCTTGATGGCGCTTGAGAGCTCCGTCGTGCCCATACCGAGCGAGGTGATCATCCCGCCGGCGGTGCTGCTGGTGATGGGGCACAAGGCGAATATGACGATCATGGGGATCGTGCTGGCCGGGGCACTCGGAAGCTGGATCGGGGCCACGGTCATGTACTGGGTATCCCGCATCGCGGGGAGGCCGGTCGTCATGGCCTACGGCAGCTACTTCATGATGCCCCCGGAGAAGATCGAGCGCGCCGAGCGCTGGTCCGACCGCTTCGGAAGCATGGGCATCCTTGTCGCACGCGTCCTTCCCGTAATTCGGCACCTGATCGGCATTCCCGCGGGCGTCATGAAGATGGATTTCCTGAAGTACACGATCTTCACGGTCATCGGCTCGACCTTCTGGTGCGGCGTCTTGGCCTACATCTCCACGGTGGCCGGCAATGACGCCAAGCTCATGCACGGGGAGATCCGCGAGATCACGATCTGGATCGCGGGTGCGGGCGTTGCCCTCACCGCGGTGTACTACTTTCTCGTCCACCGGATGTCCGGGGAGAAGGTCTGACCAGGCTGTCCTGCGCCTAGCGCAGGATCCACTGGCCCGCCGCGGCAAGGAGAACGACAAGGAGCCACTGGGGCACCTTGAACCTGACGAGGAGCACGACCGCAACGGCCGCGGCAAGGACATCGGCCAGCTTGTGGATCGCCTCCGGGATCAGCGGAGAGCAGAGGGCCGCAAAGAGAATGCCGACGACGGCCGCGCTCGCACCCCGCACGGCGCCCTGGAACCATCTCCTTGGCCGAAGGCGATGCCAGAAGGGATAGGCGCCGGCCACCAGCAGCCAACCTGGCAGGAATATGGCGAGGAGTGCCATTATTCCCCCGGCCCACGCGTGGGTACCGCCGACCGCGACGGTCCCGAGATAGCCCGCGAACGTGAAGAGGGGACCCGGCATGGCCTGGACCGCCCCGTAGCCCGCGAGGAACGCGCTGTCGCCAACGAGGCCCCTGGGAACCAATTCAGAGCGCAGGAGCGGGAGGACGACATGGCCCCCTCCGAAGACCAGGGCGCCCGAGCGGTAGAAGCTGTCAAAGAGGGCGACGGACTTCGAACCCGTGAATGCAGAAAGCACCGGCAGGGCGATCAGCAGGATGCCGAATACGGCGAGCGCGGCGGCGGCGCGCCCGCGGCCGCCCACGTCTCCGGCGGCTGCCTGCGCCTCGCTCCGGGCAACCCGGAAGCGAATCGTCGTGCCTATGAACGCCCAGAGCAGGATGACGCCGACCTGGGCCCAGGGTCCCTGCAGGAGGAGGACCACGCTGGCCGCGGCCGCGGCCATGATCCGTCGCTTCCAGTCCGGGCAGAGGCTCGCGGCCATGCCCCAGAGTGCGACGGCGACGACAGCCACTGCCGCCACCTTTAGCCCGTGAAGCCAGCCCGCAGCCGAGGGGTCACCCACCAGCGCGATGCCGTAAGCAAAGAGGATCATGAGCACGGCCGACGGCAGCATGAACGCGATGGACGCCGTGAGCGCGCCTGCCAGACCCGCGCGCCTCATGCCCAGGGCAAAGGCGACTTGGCTGCTGGCGGGTCCCGGAAGCAGCTGGCAGAGGGCCACCGTGTCCGCGAATTCCGCGTCGTCCAGCCAATGGCGCCGCTCCACGAACTCGCGGCGGAAATACCCGATGTGCGCCACGGGGCCGCCAAACGAGACGAGGCCCAGTCTGAGGAACGCCCCGCCGACCTCGGTAAGTCTTCCCGCGTCGGACAAGAGCTAACCCTCCAGGTATTTCTTGAGCGGGATCCAGTAGCGGTTCTTCCAGCCCTCGGTCTTGCGCTTCACGTCATCGGGCGGCACGCCGACGTGGGCAAACGACAGCTTGGTGCGGCCGCCGGAGAGCGGCGCGAGGGAAAAGGTCACGATCGAGTAGCCGCCCTTCGGCCAATCCCGGCCGCGCCAGGCCTGGACGATCGTCTTGCCGGGCACGAGCTCGAGGTTGAACCCCGTCACATAGCCCGAGTGGCAGCTGAAGCGGCCGCCCACCTTGCGGGATATCTTCGCCGGCGCGCCGGTGAAGGCCGCGTGCTGCTTCTCCTCCATCAGCGCGTCGTAGACTTTCCTTGGCGTCGCATTGAAGACGACGGTCTGCCTCAGGGAATTCTTCATGGTGGCCATCTGGGATCAGGATGCAGGACGCGGACAGCCTGCCATGCAGCAGGTCCGTGGCCAGCTCACTCGTCGTCCTCGGGCCGGCCCTCCCTGTTGGCCGGCAGGTTGTCGGGCAGGAAGAAGTAGTAGAGCATGAGCCACCATCCCCAGGAGAGGCGGTAGAATGCGACGGGAACCCCGAGGGCCGCCACGAAGCACAGGACAAGAGTCGGCGTGGCCCCAACCCAGCCCTTCACATGCATCAGGATGATGGGGATGATGACGCCGAAGGCCGTCACGGCGTAGCTGATCACGAAGGGCCCGAGGAACGCCCCGTCGCCCTTCTCGATCGTGAGCCCGCAGCTGGGGCATTTCTCGTTCACCTTGAAGTAGTGCCCGTGCGCGAAGAGCGTGCGCTCGCCGCAGTTCGGGCAACGGCAGGTGATGCCGTGGGAGACAACGTCCATGCGGGTGACTTTCACGGGACAAGGATAGCACGAAGGCCCGTTCCCCAGCGAGCGCAGGTTTGGCCCCCATTTGTCGGCAACCCCTTGGGCCACGCCCTGTCCCATTCTTGCCAGCGGGTGATTTTTCGCCCAAGGCAGCTCCATGAACATTAACCAGATCTCCCTCGTCCTCGCCATTGTGGGCACGGCCTGCTGGGTCGCGTGCTTCTGGTGGATGTACATGATCTCAGCGAAGCAGAACAGCCTCCTCGATCGCCTGACCGAGCAGGGCAAGCGCATCGAGCGCTTGTCGAAGATCGAGCACGACCTCATCAAGGAGGTTCATCCCCAGGTCGGGGAGATCAAGGAAAGCATGGACGAGATGATCGCCGCCGTGAAGGAGAACACCGAGGCGAACACCCCGGCCGCGGCCCCGGCCCCAACGAGGGCCGGGAAGGCCTAATCGTCGAGGTTCGGGTTGTCCTCGCCGAGGGCGTTGGCGAGGTCCGTCAGGTGTTCCTGCTCCTGGACGATGATCCCGCGCAGGATTTCGCTCATGGCGAACTCGCCCATGGCGTCGGCCTGGCGGATGCGCTTCCTGTAGTTCAGAATGGTGACGCGCTCGTTCTCGAGGTCGAAGCGGATGACGTCCTCGGCCTTGTCCGAGAACTTGACCGGCTTCGGTGTAACGGACGGCGTGCCGTTGAGGTAGTCGATCTGCTTCGCGATCAGGAGGGCGTGGCTTAGCTCCTCGGCCGCGTGCTTCTCGAGCTCGCGCGCGATGTGCTGGAATTTCGCGCCCTTGATCGTCTGGCTGTAAACAACGTAGGCGATGACGGCCTGGTATTCCCGGGAAAGGTCCTCGTTGAGGAGACGGATCATTTCTTTGCGGGAGGGGGTGGAGCTTTCTTTCTTCATTGGGGCAAGTGTCGAGGGATGCGGACCCGGTGGGGGCCCAGGAGCGTAGACCCAAAAAGGCTCGAACGGTTCGCTCCGGCTCCGCACTTCAGCGGGATGCGGCACTCCAAACAGTTGAAAATCCGTTGCAGGACCGCCCGTCTCCCGCTTTCCAATGGTGGGATGAGAACCCCGATCAAGGCCGTGGCCGCCTGCATCCTCGCCGTCTGCGCGGGATGCATGGCGACAAAGACAACCACGCCGCCCGCCCCGGCCCCGGAGGCGCCCGTTGCCGGCGCCGCCGGAACGGACTGGCGCTGGGTGCAGGGCATGGTGTTTGTCCCCACGACGGCGGTGAACGAGGCGCAGGAGTGGGATGAATACGATCCGGCGGTAAACGACCGCGAGCTGCACTATGCCTCCGCCTATGGCATCAATGTCGTTCGCGTCTATCTCCACTACTACGTCTATCTCAAGAAGAAGACGGTGTTCTTGGCGGACATCGATGACTTCCTGAACCGCGCCGACAAGTACGGGATAAAGACGGAGTTCGTGTTCTTCGACGACTGCTGGAACCAGCCCCCGAAGGAACTCCTCTCGGCGGATTACCATTACCCCGCCCCGATCCCGGGCGTGCACAACAGCCAGTGGCTCGTCTGCCCGGGCGACGACGTTCGAAACCACTACGAGCAGCACCAGAAGGGCCTGAAGTCCTACGTGCAGGACATCGTGAACGCCCACCTTGCCGACAGCCGCGTCGTCTTCTGGGAGATCTACAACGAACCGAACAAGTCGAAGGAGACCGTGAGGCTCGAGAAGGACGCCGCCATCTGGATCAAGGAGACCGGCACCAAGATCCCGGCGACCGCCACCGACAAGGATTTCTCCGGAGGCCCGTTCTCAGACTTCGTCTCGTGGCACCAGTACGGCACCTACGACATCTTTGGTGACGAGCACACGCTCTGCACCGAGTGCATGAACCGCCAGGGCCAGAGCGTCCCCGGCATCGTCAGCCACTACAAGGGCAAGGTCGGGTACATCATGTGGGAGTTCGGCATCGGCCGCGACAACTGCCGCTTCGCCTGGGGCGAGAAGCGCGAGAGCCCGAGGAAGGACGAGGCCGTGACGCCGTTCCACGGGGTCGTCTATCCCGACGGTCATCCCTGGGCGCTCGACGATGCGAAGGCGCTCCTGACCCCCGAGGGCTACGCGAAGACCCCCTTCTTCGCCGTCTCGTATTACAGGGATTGGCTTTCCAAGGACCTGGCGAAGAAGTCTGTGACACCGATGATCGACTTCGACCTCGGGACCGAGACCGGAACGGGCTCGCCCGACGCGTCCGTCGGTGTCCCGAAGGAGAACTACTCCATCGCCTACACGGGGGAGGTCATGGCCCCCGCGGACGGGGCCTACACGTTCACGGTCGACACGGATGGCGTCCTGTACCTGACCGTGAACGGCGAGGGACGCATCATGAAGACCCTATACGGCAGGACCGTCACCAACACCACGATGGACCTGGTCGGAAACCGCCTCTTCAAGATTGCCGTCTTTTACCGGCACGGCTCGGGTCCCACGAACCTGCATCTTTCCTGGTCGGGTCCGTCCTTCGAGAACCGTCCCCTCCTTCCCTCGACCCACCCGCAGGGCATCTGAACACCTGACGCGTCCCCAGCCATGGCCTCCAAGTTCGTGATGTTTTACGAGACCGACATGGAAAAGCTGCCGCTAGCCCGCGTCCATGGCGCCGCCCACAAGGCGAGGCTCGACGAGTTCCACGCCAAGGGAACCCTCCTTATGGCAGGCCCCTTCATGACGCCGACGGACGGGGCGCTTGGTGTCTTCACGTCCCGCGAGGCCGCTGACGAGTTCATCAAGGATGATCCCTTCGTCCTGAGCGGCGTCGTCAAGGCCCACCGCGTCCTCGAGTGGCGCGAGGTGCTTGGCTAGGGCACTTGTATTTTCGAAATTTACACTCGAGGATAGGGGTCCGTGTCCCGAAGGAATCCAAGTGAAGAGGAGCTCGCGCTCGACAGGTTGCCCAAGGCCCCGCTTAACCGCGAGAGCCTCCGGCAGACGCTCGAGCTGGCCAAGTACGTGCGCCCCTACAGGGTTCGGTTCTTCGCCGGCCTTTCCACGCTGCTCGTAAGCGCGTCGCTCGGCCTCGCTTTCCCCCTCCTCGCGGGCTCGCTGATCGACGCCGCACTCCACCCGGGACACGCGCACCTTCCGGGCTTGGGAATACTGACGGTGAACAGCGTCGCGACGCTGCTCGCGATCTCAGTCACGCTCCAGGCGGCATGCTCCTTCAACAGCGCACTCTGCTTTAACCGCGTGGGCCAAAGCGCCCTGGCCGATCTTCGGCGTGACTGCTACAGCCGGTTGATCACGCTCCCCATGGCGTTTTTCTCCAAGAGGCGCGTCGGCGAGCTGACGAGCCGCGTCTCGACGGACGTGGCCCAGATCGAGGGGGCACTCATCGACGCGCTCCCTCAGATGAGCCGCCAGTCCATCTTCCTCATCGGCGGCATCACGATGATCGCGCTGACCTCGGGAAAGCTGACCGCGGTCATGCTCGGCACCCTTCCCTTCCTGATCGCGGCCGCCGTTTTCTTCGGGCGCAAGCTGCGCAGGTTCTCGCGCGAGACGCAGGACCAGCTGGCCGGCACGAACACCATCGTCGAGGAGACGCTCCAGGCGATCGCGAGCGTGAAGGCGTTCTCAAACGAGGCCTTCGAGCTCGACCGCTACAAGAAGTCCAATGCCCGGGTCCTCGCGGCGGCCGTGGGCGCCGCCAAGTGGAGGGCGGTCTTTGTCGCCTTCTTCATCATAGCCCTCTTTGGCGGCATCGTGATCGTCCTTTGGTTCGGCGCGAGGCTGATGGCCGCGGGCTCCATCTCCGAGGGCCAGCTGACGCGCTTTGTCCTCTACACGACGTTCGTCGCGGGAGCCATGGGCCAGGCCGCGGAACTCTTCAGCCAGGTCCAGAAGACCGTGGGCGCCACCGAGCGGGTCAGGGAGCTCCTAAGGGAGAACTCGGAGGATCTCTCAGGCCCCACCGGGGATATTGCCAAGGGACTTCCCGAGCGCCTCACCGGCTCGGTCTCATTCGAGAACGTCAACTTCACCTACCCGGCCCGGCCCGAAATGCCGGTGCTGCGCAATGTCACCCTGGCCGCGAAGCCAGGCGAGCGCATTGCGCTCGTGGGTCCCAGCGGGGCCGGCAAGTCGACGATCACGGCCATCCTCCTGCGCTTCTACGACCCGGAGAGCGGCCGGCTCCTGATCGACGGAAAGGACGCCCGCGAGTACCCGCTCGGCTGGCTCCGCGGCCAGATGGCCATCGTCCCCCAGGACGTGCTCCTCTTCGGCGGCACGATTGCGGAAAACATCGTCTATGGTAAGCCCGGAGCCAGCGATGCAGAGGTCCGGGAGGCGGCCAAGCTAGCCAACGCCGACGAGTTCATCACCTCGTTCCCCGAGGGCTACGCGACGCTCGTCGGCGACCGCGGCATCAAGCTCTCGGGCGGACAACGCCAGAGGATCGCGATCGCCAGGGCCATCCTAAAGAACCCGGCGATCCTCATCCTCGACGAGGCGACGAGCTCGCTGGACAGCGAGAGCGAGCGCCTGGTGCAGGTCGCCCTCGAGCGCCTGATGCAGGGCCGCACGACATTCATCATCGCGCACCGCCTGGCCACGATCCGAACCGCCGACCGCATCGCGGTCATCGAGGCCGGCCGCGTCCTCGAGCTCGGCACCCACGATGAGCTCTCGGCGCGGGCCGACGGGTTGTACCGCAGGCTGAGCTCGCTGCAGTTCGGCGAGCCCCAGGCGACCTGAAGGGCGGAGGCGGTAGCTGGGCCGCATTCCCGAAATTTGCCGCATTCTTTGAACAAACGTTCGGAGGGGTCTGTCTTACGCTCGCCCTGCTGATCATTCGAAGGGCATTTCCTGCCACGGTTCTTCCCCATATCCCCATGAAACTGCGCCTGTCCCTCGTGTGCCTGTCGCTTGCCCCGGCCCTGCTTCGCGCAGGCGCCGTCGATTCACATATTACCGCCGCAACCGTCTACTCGGACCGTGCTGTCGTGAGCCGGGAAGCCCACATCGACGCCGCGGTCGGCCAGCAGGTCCTGGTGTTTGAGAACCTGCCAGAAAGCCTGGTGGAAGAGTCGCTCCAGGTATCGGCGCACGGCACGGCCGTGGCGGCCATCGTGGACGTCAATGCGGCGACGGCCTACCTCGCGTCCGCGCCCGAGGCGCGGGTCAAATCGCTCGAGGACGATATCAAGGGCCTCGCCAGCCAGATTGGGGCCCTTGACGACCGGGCGAGCGTGCTTGGGGAAGAACGCAATTTCGTGAAGCGCATGATGGTCGCCGAGACGGCTCCCGTCGGCACCGACGCTTCCCATGGTGTGGTCAGCTCGCCCCGGCCGAGCATCGAGGACTGGCAGAAGCTTTACAGCTACTCAGACGAGTCGCTCTTGAAGATAGCCACCGAGCTCCGCGCGATCGAGGAACAGAAGGCCGAGATCTCGGCGAAGAAGACGTCTGCCGAGCAGCAGCTGTCCGACCTGAAGGGAAACGCCGGCAGGAGTGTGAAGAATGTCACGGTCCGGGTGGACATCGAGACCGCGGGCGCGCTCGACGTCGTGCTCAAGTACTCGCTTCCGGGAGCGCGGTGGCATCCGTCCTACGACGCCAGGGTTGGCACATCCGAGCGGACCATCGACCTCTCCTACTACGGCCTGGTAAGGAACGGCACGGGTGAAGACTGGGACAAAATCGACCTTACCCTCTCGACAGCGAGGCCGAGCATGGGAGGGGCGGCGCCTGAGCTCCGGCCGTGGATTGTCGACGAGCAACAGCCGATCACGCGCATGGAGAAGTCGATCTCAGTCGACATGCCCACGGCGCGACAGCCCGAGGAGCCCGGGGCCGTGGCCGGGAGAAGCTATGGGGGAAGCCGCCTTGAAGCTTTTACCGTTACGGCGGACGTCGAGGCGAATGCCACCAGTGCTACGTTCAAGATCCACGACCCCGTCTCGATCGCCTCCGACAACTCAGTCCAGAAAGTATCGATCTCGAACGCGAGGCTCCACGCGGACCTGCGGTACGAGGCCACCCCGAAGCTGATGGAAGCCGCCTTTCTCACGGCGACCGCATACAACAGGAGCGACTATCCCTACCTTGCCGGAGTGATGAACACTTTCCTCGATGACACCTTCATCGCGGCCAGCCACCTGGGGACCGTAATGCCTGGCGAGAAGTTCGATCTGCACCTGGGCGTCGACGAGGCGATCGTGGTCAGCCGGAAAGTCCTGAATCGGTTCACCGAGAACACAGGCATCACCAGCAATGGCAAGCGGGTGACCTATGACCTCCTCGTCACGATCACGAACAATCGGAAGACCACCGAGAAGGTTCTCTTCAAGGAGCCCCTCCCGCTTTCTCGCAACGAGAAGATCGTCGTGAAGCTCATTGCGCCCGAGGAGGGCGACGTGGGAACCAAGGAATCCCCGAAGGAAGTCACGCGTGAGGACTCGACACTCATCTGGAACCTGGAACTCAGGCCCGGAGAGAAGCGCGAGGTGCCGATCAAGTTCTCCGTCGAGTATCCGGCCGACCTTAGGATCACCGGCCTGAATTGATCAATTCGACCCGCCATTGTCCCGCAACCACTTGTTCATCAAGTGGCTGCCCGACCTGGATTCGAACCAGGACTAGGTGAGTCAAAGTCACCGGTGCTACCATTACACCATCAGGCAAAAGTTAGAACCACGGAACCTGCCCTCCCGATAATGGTACGGTCAACGCAGTAATCGAGCGGATAGCAATGGGGGGTTGACGCCCTATTTGCCCAATCGTTTCATTCGAACCATGCACGCCGTCATACCCGTAGACCCCAGGGTGAAGTACAAACGCATCATCCTCAAGCTCTCCGGGGAGCTTCTGGGGGGTGAAAAAACAGGCGATCCGATCGATGTGGATGCCCTCGAGAGGACCTGCAAGCAGGTGAAGGAAATTCATGATCTGGGTGTCCAGATCTGCGTGGTTATCGGCGGCGGAAACATCTTCCGCGGCCTTACCGGGGAGAAGCGCGGCGTCGACCGCACGACGGGCGACTACATGGGCATGCTGGCGACCGTCATCAACGGCATGGCCATCATGGACCGCCTGGAGAAGATGGGCGTGACGACCCGGGTACAGAGCGCGATCCCGATGAACCAGATCGCCGAGCCCTTCATACTCAGGCGCGCGATCCGCCACCTTGAGAAGGGCCGCGTTGTCATCTTCGTCGCCGGCACGGGCAATCCGTACTTCTCGACGGACACGACGGCGGCGCTGCGAGCCTCCGAGATGCGCGCCGACATCATCGTCAAGGCGACCAAGGTCGACGGCATCTACGACAAGGACCCGAAGAAGCACTCAGACGCGGTCAAATACGACACGATCTCCTACATCGACGCGCTCAAGCAGCGCCTCAAGGTGATGGACTCGACCGCCTTCTCCCTTTGCCTGGACAACCACGTCCCGATCCTCGTCCTGGACCTCCATGAGGACCATGCGATCCTCCGGGGCGTCACAGGCAAGAAGGTGGGGACGCTCGTCCACGCCTGACCCAAAACCTTAAACCCCCAAGACGACAATGTCCCATCCCCTGCTGACAGAGGCCAATACGAAGATGAAGAAGGCCCTGGACCACACGATCCATGAGTTTTCCTCGATCCACACGGGCAAGGCCACGCCGGCCATGGTCGAGGGCGTCATGGTCGAGGCCTATGGCTCGATGATGAGGCTCAAGGAGTGCGCGGCCATCACGACCCCGGACTCGCGAATGATCCAGATCCAGCCCTGGGACGCCGGACTCACGAAGGCCATCGAGAAGGCGATCCAGGCCGCGAACCTGGGCTTCAATCCCCAGATTGACGGCAAGATCGTGCGCATCCCGCTCCCGGACATGAGCCGCGAGCGCCGCCAGGAATTCGTGAAGACCGCATCCCGCATCGCCGAGGAGGGCCGCGTGCACATCCGCAACGTGCGCCGCGACGTCATGGAGTCGGTCAAGAAGGGGAAGTTTCCCGAGGACGAGACGAAGCGCCTGGAAAAGGACATCCAGGCCGCCACCGACAAGGCCATCAAGGACATCGGCGACCACTTCACCGCAAAGGAGAAGGAATTGCTCGCAGTGTGAGCGGCGGCGGCATGCTGACGCCCCGTAAAACGCCGGGCAAGGTGATCGTCAAGCTGGGCACGGGCGTCCTCACGTCCGGTGTCGGCAAGCTGAACACCGCGCGCATCGCGGAAGTCTGCGCGCAGATCGCGGCCCTGAAGGCCAACGGCACCGAGGTGATCGTGGTCTCCTCCGGGGCCGTCGGCCTTGGCATGGGCCGCCTCGGACTCAAGAAGCGCCCGTCGGAAACGGCGCTCAAGCAGGCGTGCGCCGCCGTCGGCCAGAGCCTCCTCATGCAGACCTGGCAGGCCGGCTTCGAGCCGCACGGGATCACGGTCGCCCAGGTGCTCCTGACGCACGAGGACCTCATGGCGCGCGCCCGTTACCTTGGCGTCAAGGAGACCCTGGCCCGGGTGATCGGCTACGGAGCCGTGCCGGTCATTAACGAGAACGACGCCGTCAGCGCGGCCGAGATCAAGGAGGTCGGCCGCGGGTTCGGCGACAACGACACGCTCTCGGCGATGGTCGCGAGCCTGGTCGGCGCGCAGTTCCTCCTCATCCTCTCGACGGCCCCGGGTCTCGTGGACATGGAGGGGACCGGCAAGATCGTCCCGGTCGTCGAGAAGATCACCCCTGACATCGAGGCCCTGGCAGGCGGGACGACGAGCGAGACCGCGGTCGGCGGCATGGTGAGCAAGCTCTCGGCCGCGAAGATCGCAACCAAGTCCGGCTGCGGCGTCTTCATAGCGAGCGGCGCCGAGCCCGACATCATCCCCCGTCTCCTCGGTGGCACGGGCCCAGGCACGTTCTTTGTCCCGAGCGGACTGCACCTCGAGGCGAAGAAGCGCTGGCTCGCCTACTTCCAGCGGCCCTCGGGCACGATCTCGATCAACCTCTGCGCGGTCCCCGTCCTGCTTGAGCAGGGCCGAAGCCTGCTGGCTGTCGGCGTCACGGGGACGAAGGGCGAGTTTGCCGCTGGCGACGTGGTCGACATCGCCGGGCCCGACGGGGCGGTGATCGCGCGCGGCAAGTCGTCCTTCGCCTCGAAGGAGATGGCCGCCATAGCCGGCCTCAAGGGCGAGCAGGTTCGCGCGCTGCATCCCTCCCGCAAGCGCATCGAGGTGGTCCACCGCAGCGACCTCGCCCTCCTTTGAACCCCTTTGCGCCACTCAAGGGGTTTACTCCACCCCAGTGGCGCGCATTCGCCGCAGCCTACCTTGGGTGGCTGCTCGATGCCTTCGACTACTTCATCGTGGTCATGGTCATCGACCGGATCGCCGCCGATTTCCACACGAAGATCTCGGCGGTCTCCTACGCGCTCTTCCTGACCCTCGCATTCCGGCCGGTCGGCGCCCTTCTCTTCGGCGTCATTGCCGACAAGTTCGGGCGGCGCCCGTCGATGATGGCGAGCATCCTCCTCTTCACGGCCGTGGAGCTGGCATCGGGATTCGCACCGTCCCTCCAGGTCTTCCTGGTCCTTCGCGCCGTCTTTGGGATCGGCATGGGCGGGGAATGGGGCGTGGGGGCGTCGCTCTGCATGGAGACCGTGCCCGCCGAGAGCCGCGGCGTCGTCTCCGGCATCCTCCAGCAGGGATACCCCGCCGGCAACCTGCTGGCCGCTCTGGCCGCCTGGGCCCTGCTGCCCGTCATAGGATGGCGGGGCATGTTCATTGTCGGGGCACTCCCGGCAATACTCGTCGTCTTCATACGCTTCGGCGTACACGAATCCCCCGCCTGGATCGCCCGGGACAAGGCCGCAAAGGCAAACCCCGGCGGGAAGGTCGGCGAGTTCATGGCCGTTGTGCGCGAAAAATGGCCGCTCTTCATCTTCATGATCGTCCTCATGGCGGCCTTCAACTGCTTCAGTCACGGGACCCAGGACCTCTACCCGAAGGGGTTCCTCGGGCAGCAGCGGGGACTGCCGCAGTCGACGATTTCCAAGATCACGATCATCAACAGCCTGGGCGCCATCGCAGGCGGGCTCGTCTTCGGAAGCCTGTCGCAGGTGATGGGGCGCAGGAGGGCGATCGCGTCGGCGGCGTTCCTCGCGCTGCCCTTGATTCCGCTGTGGGTCGGCTCGCAATCGATCCTGGGCCTTGCGGCGGGTGGTTTCCTGATCCAGTTCGCCGTGCAAGGGGCCTGGGGAGCGGTCCCCGCCCACCTGAACGAGCTCTCGCCCGCGGCGGTCCGCGGGACCCTGCCCGGCCTTGTGTACCAGCTGGGCAACCTCGGCGCCTCCTACCTCGGCACCTTCCAGGCAAAGTTGGCCGAGAGCCGCGGCGGCGACTACGCCTTCGCCCTTGGCTGGGTGATCGCGGCAGTCGCGGTTGTGCTCGGCACCCTGGCCCTCCTCGGGCCGGAGGCGCGCACGGCTGAGCTGGCGCCCGCAGCCCACCAGGCCTAGCCTTAAGGCATCGATGGATTTTGCACTGGATCCCATTCCCACGCCCGACTCGGTACCGGATATCGACTTCAAGGCGCAGCTGAACGACGAGCAATATGCCGCCGTTACGGCCGAACCCGGCCCCCTCCTGATCCTGGCAGGCGCCGGCTCCGGCAAGACCCGGACCCTCACCTACCGCGTCGCCTGGCTCCTTTCCCAGGGCGTCCGCCCCGGCGAGATCCTGCTCCTCACCTTCACCAACAAGGCCGCGAAGGAGATGCTCCACAGGGTTCATGAGCTGAGTGGCATCGAGCCGAAGCGCTTCTGGGGAGGCACGTTCCACTCGATCGGCCACCGCTCGCTGCGCATGTTCGGCGAGGCCATAGGGCTCGCGAAGAACTTCACGATCCTGGACGCCGAAGAGGCCGAGAGGCTCCTGAAGCAGACGGTCGAGTCCCAGGACCGCACGTTCTTCAAGGACAAGACGCGCCCGAAGCCCGGCCCCCTCTTCGGGATCATCTCGCTCGCCCGCAATACGCAGCTGACGGTCGAGGCCACCGTGGAGAAGTACTTCCCGCATTATTCCGACATCAGCGACCGGCTGCCGGCATTCGCGAAGGCGTATGACCTGAGGAAGCGCGAGCAGAAGGTCTGCGACTACGACGACCTCCTGGAGAACTGGCTGGCGCTCCTCAAGCAGTCGCCGGAGGTGGCCTCGTATTTCCAGCAGCGCTTCCGGCACGTGCTGGTCGACGAGTACCAGGACACGAACACGCTTCAGGCCCAGATCGTCGACACGATCGCCTCGCATCACCGGGTCATGGCGGTCGGCGACGACGCGCAGTGCATCTACTCGTGGCGCGGCGCCAACTTTGAGAACATCATGTCGTACCCGGAGAGGCACCCGGGGACCGTGATCCACAGGATCGAGACCAACTACCGCTCGACGCCGGAGATTCTGAACCTTGCGAACGGCGTCCTGATGGCCCAGCCGAAGGGACGGCACTTCGACAAGGAGCTGCGCGCGGCCCGCGGGCACATGGAGAAGCCCTTCGTCGTCCAGACGCTCGACGACCGGGAGCAGGCGGACTTCATCGTCAAGCGCGTGCGCGCGCTCCACGAGGACGAGGGCGTGTCGCTGAGCAGCATCGCCGTCCTCTACCGCTCCCACTTCCTCGCGGTCGAGGTGCAGATCGCGCTCGCGCGGGCAGACATCCCCTACCACATCACGAGCGGCGTGAAGTTCTTCGAGAGGCAGCACATCCGCGACCTGGTCGCGCTCCTGCGCTTCGTCTACAATCCCTCGGACACGCAGGCCTGGGAGCGCGTGGCCGTCCTGCTCCCAAAGATCGGCGAGAAGGGGGCGCAGAAGATCCACGCCGCGGCCCTGAAGGAGGCGAAGGACTTCCAGAAGAACTTCATCGACGCCCTGGCGGCCGAGGACGTGCACGCCAAGGTGCCGAAGGATGCCCGCGTCGACTGGGAGGCGCTCGTCGTCTCGCTCAAGCAGGTGTACGAGTCGATGCAGACCGGCAAGCCCGCGGGCACGGTCGAGACGGCGATTGACGGCTGGTACGGGGACTACCTGAAAGGCGCCTACGCGGACTACCAGGACCGCCTGGATGAACTCACGGCGCTTGTCGGCTTCGCGCAGAAATACGACGAGATGCAGGACTTCCTGGCACAGATCCTCCTCCTCAACAGCGAGACGAGCGACAGGAACGTGGACCCCGACATGGAGGCCATGAAGCTCACCACGGTGCACCAGGCAAAGGGCCTGGAGTACGATGTCGTCTTCGTGATCGGGCTCGCCGACGGGCAATTCCCCGGCAGGCGCTCCATCGAGGCGGGCGACGTCGAGGAGGAGAGGCGGCTCTTCTACGTCGCGGTCACGCGCGCGCGCAACGAGCTCTACCTGAGCTATCCAAAGATCGCGTCACGACCGGGGCCCGGGGGACTCATGCTGACGCCGAGCCGCTTCCTGCAGGAGCTATCCCCAGACCTTTACCAGCAACTGCGGATAAAGCGGATTCAGGGCTGGTGACCCGCCCCGTAGTCCGGCTCACGCTCATAGCGAACCTCGGCGATCTTCGCGTAGTTGCCGTCGGCCAGGAGGAAGATCTCGTTCGTAAACACGTCGTCGTCGACCTTGGTCAGCTTGACGCGGACCGAGTCGACCGTGCCGTCGCTGTTAGCCTCGGTGAGTTCGTGTACCAGCACGTTGCCCTCCTGGGAAGCCGTCCCCTCGGTGAGGCTGCCGGTTGAGTCCGTGTAGAACATCTCGAGCTTATGCTTGGCCGCGTTCCAGGCGTACATCCCGCTCACGTAGGGTACCCGCCTGTTACCCTTGACGATCGTCGAGGCAAACCGGACTCCGTGTCGGTTCTCGGCCCAGGCAAAGTGAAGGTCGATCGTGGGGGCGATGCCGTCGGGCCCGGCCGGAAGGAGGCCCGACCACGTGCCGCCCACGAGCGACTGGATGGCCGCATACGGTGACATCGGTATCGGCGTCGGCGTGGGAGTGGGTACATCCGTCGGGTGCGCCGTAGGGATCGGGGGGGTTCCGTCCCCGCGCCCGGTCGCCGCCAGGAGCATGAAGCATCCCAGGGCGAAGGTGATCGTCTGTCTTTTCATGTGGAAGTGGCGGCCGGCCCTGTCAGAGTGCCTGCGCGGCTCGCATTTCTTTTGATTCAAGGCTTCATTCCTGTCGAGCCGACAGAGCCGGGCGCCCCGATAGCCCGTATCCAGCGAACAGTACAACAGCCCCCAGTTAACCCCAAGTACCATGAATCGTCGCGACTTCATCCGGGCCGCCGCCGCAACCGCGGCCATCGGCGCCCTCTCCTCCCGTCCCCTCGCAGCCGAGGAATTCCAGAAGGCCGATGGGATGAACTACGCCCCAAAGGGCAAGCCGAACCCCGTCGTGGGGCCCGGCGAGTTCAACTTCGCGGCGGTCCGCCTCGACCACGGCCACATCTACGGGATGTGCAACGGCCTCACGGAGGCCGGGGCGACGGTCAAGTGGGTGTACGATTCCGATCCCAAGAAGACCGACGCCTTCCTGCTGAAGTATCCCCAGGCCAAGGTGGCGCGCTCGATCGACGAGGTGCTCTCGGACCCGGACGTGAAGCTCGTCGCCTCCTCGGCTATCACGAGCGAGCGCGGGCCCCTGGGCTGCACGGTCATGGAGGCCGGCAAGGATTACTTCTCCGACAAGGCGCCGTTCACCACCATGGCGCAGCTCGAGCAGTCCAAGGCCGTCGTGGCGAAGACCGGGCGCAAGCACATGGTCTACTATGCGGAGCGCATCCACAATGAGTGCGCGATGTTCGCGACGGATCTTGTCGAGAGCGGGGCCATCGGAAAGGTGCTCCACCTGACGATCCTGGCCCCGCACCGCCTCGCCAAGGCGACCCGCCCCGCGTGGTTCTTCAAGAAGGAGCAGTACGGCGGCATCCTCTGCGACCTGGGAAGCCACCAGTTTGAGCAGGTGCTGACCTACACCGGGGCGAGCGACGCCAAGGTCACCTACGCAGCGGCCGGCAACTACGCCAACCAGGACACTCCCGAGCTCGAGGACTTGGGGGAGGCCTGCGTCACGAGCGACAACGGTTCCCTCAGCTACGTCAGGGTCGACTGGTTCACGCCCGGCGGCCTCACGGCCTTCGGCGACGGCCGCACCTTCATCGTGGGCACCAAGGGGACGATCGAGCTGCGCAAGTACCTCGACGTGGCCCGCGACCCCCAGGGGGACCAGGTCTATATCGTGGACGGCAAGGGCATGCAGCACATCAGCGTCTCCGGGAAGGTGGGCTACCGCTTCTTCGGCCAGCTGATCCAGGACTGCCAGCACAGGACGGAGACCGCGATGACGCAGGCCCATGCCTTCAAGGCGGCGGAGCTTTCGCTCCGGGCCCAGGAGATGGCGAACCAGCCCGCCTAGGCCCCGACCGCCGAGCGCACGCGCTCGGTGATTTCCCGCAGCTCAAAAGGCTTGCCGATGATGCTCGAGACGCCGAGCGCCAGGAACTTCTCGCGCGACTCCGGCGGCAGGTAGCCCGAGGCGATGATGATCGGCGTGCCCGGCCTGACGGCCAGCACCCGCTCGGCCAACTCCACGCCCGTCATCTCCGGCATCGTGAGGTCGCTTATGACTGCGCAGATCTCCCTTGAGGCGGCCTTGAAATCCGACAGGGCGTCCGCGGGGTTCGCGTAGGCCGAGGGCACGAAGCCCAGCTTCCTGAGCAGGATGGCGCCGGTGACGCGCACCTCCTCCTGGTCGTCCACGAGCATGATGCGCCGCGAGCGCCCGAAGGGCGCGAAATCCGCGTTCTTCGTGACCATCGTCGACGCGGCCTTCTTCATGTCCGCGCCCGAGGCCGCCGGGAAATAGATTTCAAACGTCGTGCCGAGCTTCGGGATGCTCTCGATCACGATGGCCCCGTCGTGGCTCTTAATGATCGCGTGAACCATCGCGAGCCCGAGGCCCGTGCCGCCGCCGCCGGCCTTCGTCGTGAAGAAGGGCTCGAAGACGCGCTTGAGCACCGCCTGGTCCATCCCGCTTCCGCTGTCGCGCAGCCTGAGGCGCACCACGTGCTTGGAATCGACCTGGGGGTGGCGCTCGCGCAGCGAATCGTTGGGCACCACCGCATCCAGCTCGATCGAGAGGACGCCGCCCTTCTCCTTCATCGCCTGGATGCTGTTCGTGCCGAGGTTCATCACGACCTGGTGGATCTGGCTCGGGTCGAAGACGACGGCCGGGCAGCCGGCGGCGAGGCTGAGGCGAATCTCGATGTCCTGGGGAAGTCCCACCTTAAGGAGCTGCACGGCCTCGGTGATCGTCGGGCTGAGCTGCGCCGCGACGCGGTTGTCGTGCTCAAGCCGGCTGAAGGAGAGGATGCGCGCCACCAGGTCCCGCGCGCGGCGGCATGCCTGGACGGACGCCGCCAGGGTCTCATGGGCCGGGTGGTTGTTGCTGAGCTCGAGCTCCGTCAGCTGCAGGTTGCCGAGTATGCCGGTCAGGATGTTGTTGAAATCGTGCGCGATGCCGCCGGCCAGGGTGCCGAGGGCCTCGAGCTTCTGGGTCTGCCGCAGCTGCTCCTCCAGCTTCATCCGCTTCTCCTCGTCTTGGAGCCAGCCGGAGATGTCCCTTAGTGCCGTCATCCGCACCGTCCGGCTTCCCATCTGCATCATCTTTGCGCGCGCCTCCGCATCGAAGGTCGTCCCGTCCTTCCTCACCATCTTGTGCCGGTAGGCGAGCTCGCGCTCGTTCTTGATGTTGTCGGCCACGACCGCGCGCGACTCGGGGCTCACGTAGTCCACGACGGGCTTCCCGAGGACCTCGCCCCGCTCATAGCCCAGGAGATGCAGGCCCTGGTCGTTCACGTCGACGATGAGGCCGCGCTCGGTGATGAAGACGCCCTCGAAGGCCGCCTCCGTCAGGTGACGGAACCGGGTCTCGCTGTTGCCGAGCTGCTGCACGAGCGTGTCGCGCTCCGCGACCGCGAGGGCCGGGATGAGCCCCACCATCGCGCAGATCGTCAAGTAGGCGTCGAGCTTGAGCACCGACGCCCCCGACAGCGTCTCCTTCACCGTGTACATGGTCGGCCCATGGGCCGCCAGGAAGACCACCAGGAGCGCCGCCAGGAGGCTGATCGCCGAGGCGCCGCGCATGCCGAAGCGAAGCGCCGCCCAGAGGATGAACGGGATCAGCGTGAACTTCTCGGCGTTTGGCACCCGGCCGCCAAACGCGAACACCGTGAATATCGTGATTCCCGTCGCCAGGACGGCGAACTCCGCAACGCGCCTAGGGTTCCGCCACCAGCGCTCGCCCTGCTCCACCGGGGAGGCCCAGACGAGGATCAGGGGGGACACGGTCACGATCGACATGGCGTTGCTGCTCCACCCGACGAGCCATCCGTCCATGAAGGAGTAACCCTCGCCCGTCGCGACGCCCATGGCGGCCATGACGACGCCCAGGACGGCGGAGCTCAGAAGCGCCGCATAGGCCACGAGTCCGAGAAGCTGCCTCATGGTCCGCATGTTGGCGCTTCGGCCGACCAGGTTCCTGTAGAGGAACGCGCCCAGGAGCGCCTGGAGCGTGTTCAGGACCGCATAGCCCGCAGTCATGAGCAGCGGCGTCCCGTTCATCTTGTCGAAGATGAAGTTCGCGACCGAAGCCACGAGCATCAGCGGGATCCACTCCGAGGTCTCCGAGAGGAGGAGGACCGAGATCGAGTACCCTGCGGGAAGCCAGAAGCTCACGTCGGAGCCGTCGCGCTCGGCGAGGAACCAGCTGGCTTCCGCGCACAGGAAGAAGCCGACGCCAAAAAGCAGAGCCCTCGCCCAGAGGGCGCGGGGGAGACGGCTCATTGGACTCGTGCTCACGTTTCCAACAGCCTACGCAGTGAAACGTTGGCGCAACATTTTGACCACCTGAGTCTGACTTTCATTGCTGGATGCCACCCATGCCACAAAAAAGAAGTGGTACAGGACGGTTACCTTAATATCGGCCCGTTGGCCGAGTTGCGCTGGACGAAGTTTGGGCCAACTTGTTTGCTTCCAGCCCTAACATGTCCAACTCAACAGTAGAGAACGTCGTCATCATAGGCACCGGCTGCGCGGGACTCACCGCGGCGGTGTACACGGGCAGGGCGAACCTGAGCCCGCTGGTGATCGAGGGACCCCTCCCTGGCGGCCAACTGACGACCACCAGCGAGGTGGAGAACTTCCCCGGCTTCCCCGAGGGCGTGGACGGCTTCGAGCTGATGGACAACCTGCGGAGGCAAGCCACGAAGTTCGGCACCCGCTTCGAGCAGACGCTCGTCCAGTCTGTCGACTTTAACTCGATGCCCCGTAAGCTGATATGTGCTGACCGGACCATCCTGGCCAAGACCGTCATCATCGCCACCGGCGCCTCACCCCGCATGACCGGGATCCCCGGCGAGAAGGAGCTCTACGGCGGCAAGGGTGTCACGACCTGCGCCACCTGCGACGGGGCGTTCTACCGCAAGATGGAGGTCGCAGTCATCGGCGGCGGCGACAGCGCCGCCGAGGAGGCCCTCTTCCTGACCCGCTTCGCCAGCAAGGTGTACTTTGTCCACCGCCGGGACAGCCTGCGTGCGTCCAAGATCATGGCCGACCGCGCCACGTCCCACCCGAAGATCCAGATGGTCTGGGACACGGCCCCGGTCGAGGTGGTCGGAGTCCCCGAGGGTGCCGTCGGCGGCCTCAGGGTGAGGCACGTGAAGACCGGCGCGGAGTCGTTCCTCCCGGTCAAGGGTGTCTTTGTCGCCATCGGCCACGTGCCCAATTCCAAGGCCTTCGCCTCCGCGCTCGACGTCGACGATAACGGCTACTTTGTGCCCTTGGCCGGCTCCCAGGTGCAGACCAAGGTCCCCGGCGTCTACGTGGCCGGCGACTGCGCCGACCACACCTACCGCCAGGCCATCACGGCCGCGGGCATGGGCTGCCAGGCGGCGATCGACGCCGAGCGCTGGCTTGCCGAGCACGGCGCTTGAGTGGCCTCGGCATACCGGCGGACTACGGCGCGCGCCGGGGACTGAGTCTCCAGGTCGAGGCGACCGAGCTCGTTCCCGTCGGCAAGAACACCGAGGGACGGGACGTCGAGCTTGCGCCGAGGGCCGCGGGTGCCTGGGTGCGCATGCGGGACCAGGCGGCGCGCGAGGGCCTCGTGCTCGTGGCGCACTCGGGATTCCGGAGCATCGCTCGCCAGGAGGAGCTCATCCGCGCCAAGCTCGGCAAAGGGCAATCCATCGACTCGATCCTCCAAGTGATGGCGGCGCCGGGCTACAGCGAGCATCATTCCGGCAATGCCCTGGACATCGGGGTCCCGGATGCGCCGCCCCTGACGGAGGATTTTGACGGGACCGAGGCCTTTTCCTGGCTCAAGTCCCACGCCCTTTCGTTCGGGTTCCGGCTCTCCTATCCCAGGGACAATCCCCATGGCATTGTCTACGAGCCCTGGCACTGGTTTTACACGGGATAGGGATATGGGATTATATAACCCTCTGCCCATCAGTGATCAGTGGCCTATGTTTAGAATGATTCTTATTCCTAGTTGAAACTTGGAAGCATTCCAATTAACTGCAGAAAACCACCCCATTCATGATTTCCAACACCGATAGCTCAGAGGCCCTGGCCCAGCGCCTTCAGGACAGCGGCCTTCGCGCCACTCCCCAGCGCGAGGTGATCTACAGCGTCCTCCTGAAGAAACGCGACCACCCCACGGCTGAGGATGTCTTCGCCCGGGCCAAGCCCGAGATGCCGATGATCTCGCTGGCCACGGTCTACAACTGCCTTGAGACCCTCGTGCAGTGCGACCTCGTCCGCGCGGTCAACTTTGAGCGCGGCCCGACCCGCTACTGCCCGAACCTGAGGCCCCACGCCCATTTCCACGATGAGGCCACCGGCGCCACGCACGACATCGACCTGCCCCCGGGCCTCATCGACCAGGTAATGTCCGTCCTTCCCGCCGGGTTCGACGCCACCTCCGTCGAGATCATCTTCCGCGGCAAGGCGCCCGCTAAGTCCTAACTCTTTACCAAGCATCCCCTCAGCATGTCCTCACTCGAAATCAGAAATCTGCACGTCTCCACCGGCGACAAGGAAATCGTCAAGGGAGTCTCCCTGACGATCAATACCGGGGAGGTCCATGCGATCATGGGGCCGAACGGCACCGGCAAGTCCACGATGGCCAAGGCGATCGCCGGCCACCCGGACTACACGATCACCCAGGGCGACGTCCTGATCGACGGCAAGTCCATCCTCGAGATGGAGTCCGACGAGCGCGCGAGGGAGGGCATCTTCCTCGCCTTCCAGTACCCGAGCGAGATACCGGGCGTCTCGATCGCCAACTTCCTGCGCGCGGCCATCCAGGCACGCATGGCCGAGGGCGAGGAGATCGACGCCTCCGGCTACTACAAGCGCCTCTACCAGAAGATGGACCTCCTGAAGATCGACAGGAAGTTCACGTCCCGCGCGGTCAACGACGGCTTCTCCGGCGGCGAGAAGAAGAGGAGCGAGATCCTGCAGATGGCCATGCTCGAGCCCCGCTTCGCGCTCATGGACGAGACGGACTCCGGCCTGGACATCGACGCCCTGAAGATCGTCTCCGACGGCGTGAACCACCTGAGGGGCCCGAATCTGGGCATCCTCCTCATCACCCACTACCAGCGCCTCCTGGGCTACATTGTCCCGGACCACGTGCACGTCATGATAGACGGCCGCATCGTGAAGAGCGGCGACAAGTCCCTGGCCCTCGAGCTCGAGTCGCGCGGCTACGACTGGGTCAAGCAGGAGCTGGCCAACGCCTGAACCGGGAAACCAACACCATGTCCGACATCACCGACACGCTGGAGTCGAGCGTCGAGAACCCGGTCTCCGGGATCGACCAGAGCTCAGGCAACTTCAAGTACGACATGACGTACGACTTCGACGCGGGCACGGGCCTGAACGAGCGCACGGTCGACTACATCTCCTCGGTCAAGAAGGAGGCGCCGTGGATCCATGAGTTCCGCCAGAGCGCGCTCAAGCAGTTCTTCGCGAAGCCGATGCCGACCCACTGGGCGACGAAGGACCTGGAGAACATCAACTTCGACAAGATCCGCTATTACCTCTCGCAGGGCCTGAAGCCGAAGCGCACCTGGGACGAGGTCCCGGACGACATCAAGCGCACCTTCGAGCGGCTCGGGATCCCCGAGCAGGAGAGGAAGTTCCTGGCAGGCGTCGAGGCCCAGTTCGACTCCGAGGCCGCGTACTCCAACATCAAGGAGGCCGTCGCCAAGCAGGGCGTCATCTTCATGAACTCAACGGAGGCCCTCAGGGAGCACCCCGAGATCTTCAGGAAGTACTTCGGCAAGGTGATCCCGACCGGCGACAACAAGTTCTCGGCGCTCAACAGCGCCGTCTTCTCCGGCGGCTCGTTCATCTACGTGCCCAAGGGCGTCAAGGTCTCCCACCCGCTGCAGGCGTACTTCCGCATCAACGCGGAGAACTTCGGGCAGTTCGAGCGCACGCTCATCATCTGCGACGAAGGCGCGGAACTCACGTACATGGAGGGCTGCACGGCCCCCAAGTTCTCGACAGCGACGCTCCACAGCGCGGTCGTCGAGCTCGTGGCGCTCAAGGGCGCCAAGATCCAGTACATCACGGTCCAGAACTGGTCCTCGAACGTCTTCAACCTGGTCACCAAGCGCGGCGTCGCCCACGAGGAGGCCGAGATCAAGTGGATCGACTGCAACATCGGCAGCCGGCTCACGATGAAGTACCCGGGCGTCGTCCTGAAGGGCCGCAAGGCCCGCGGCGAGGTGATCTCGATCGCGCTCGCCAACGACGGCCAGCACCAGGACACCGGCGCCAAGATGATCCATGCCGCGGACGAGACGACCTCGACCGTGGTCTCCAAGTCGATCTCCGTCGGCCAGGGACGCGCCACCTACCGCGGCGTCGTCCACATCCCGAGGCACCTTAAGGGCTGCAAGAACAACACGGAGTGCGATGCCCTCCTCATCAACACGAACAGCCGCACGGACACCTACCCCGCGATCACGGTCCGGGGCGACCGCCACGCCGTCCAGCACGAGGCCAGCGTCTCCAAGGTGAGCGCCGAGCAGATCTTCTACATGCAGCAGCGCGGACTCACCGAGGGGCAGGCGATGAGCCTCTCCGTCAACGGTTTCATCAACGACCTGGCCCGCCAGTTCCCGATGGAGTACTCCGTCGAGCTGAAGCGCCTGATCGACCTGGAGATGGAAGGGAGCGTCGGTTAAGGCCATGTCCGAGACACTCACAGATACTCCCGTCGCCGACCTGGTCGGCGGCTTCACCGCCGAGGCATTCGAGGCCCACATGGCTTCGCAGGCCTCGGCACCCGCATGGTGGCTCGAGAGGAAGCGCATCGCCTACTCCCGCTTCTCGGCCCTTCCCATGCCGGGAAGGAAGGACGAGGGCTGGCGCTTCAGCAACCTGTCGGGCCTGAACCTCGCCGGCTTCGGCTCCGCCTCCGCCGACGCGAAGCCGTTCGCGGCCCCGTTCATGATCGAGACCTCGGCGACGCTCCAATTCTCGAACGGGCGCTCCACAGGCGTGGACATGATCTCTCCCCACCTGAAGTCCAAGGGCGTCATCGTCTCGACCCTGTCCAAGGCCCTCGTTGACCACGCGAGCCTGCTGAAGGAACACTTCATGGCCCAGCCGCAGAAGCTGGGCTCCGCCAAGTTTGCGGCCCTCCACGAGGCATTTGTCGCCGACGGAGCCTTCATCTTCGTGCCAAAGGGCGTCGAGGTGACGAAGCCGATCATGGTCGTCCATGCCGCCTCGGGCGCGGGCACGTCCATCTTCCCGCACACGCTCATCATCGCCGAGGACAACTCCAAGGTGAGCGTCGTCGACTACTTCGCCTCGACCGACGAGACGCGGCAGTTCGCGTGCGGTGCCAATGACATCTACGCCGGCCACGGGGCCAAGGTGGCCTACGCCGCCGCGCAGTGCTGGTCGCTCGAGAGCCTGTCCTTCCAGTTCAACTCCACCGTCGTGCGCCGCGATGCGCGCGTGCAGTCGCTGAACCTGCACCTGGGCGCCAAGCAGGCGCGCCACGAGTCGCTGAGCCAGCTCCAGGCCCCGGGCGGCTTCTCCGAGATGCTGGCCGTCACGATCGCCACGGGTGCGCGCGAGTTCGACCAGCGGACGCTCCAGATCCACCAGGCCCCGGACACGAAGTCCGACCTCCTCTACAAGAACGCCCTCCTCGACAAGTCCCGGACGATCTTCTCCGGCCTCATCATCGTGGACCCGGACGCGCAGAAGACGGATGCCTACCAGAGCAATCGCAACCTGATGCTGAGCGACGACGCGGAGTCCAACTCCCTTCCCGGCCTCGAGATCCAGGCGAACGACGTGCGCTGCACGCACGGGGCCACGAGCTCGCGGATCGACCCCGAGCAGGAGTTCTACCTGAAGGCCCGCGGGATCCCGAGCAAGGCCGCGAACGAGCTGCTCATCTTCGGTTTCTTCGAGGAGGTCCTTGGCCGTCTCGAGAACGAGGAGCTGCACGCCGCGCTCCTCGCCTTCATCCAGACCCGCTTCACCGCCAACATAAAATGATCCCGGCCAACCGCGACCGCACGCTCTCGCGCGAGATCTCCGTCACGCAGATCCCCTCGGGCGAGAAGCACATTCTCCCCATCGGGACGAAGATCCAGATCCACCAGACACTCGGGGGAAGCTACACGGTCCAGACGGACTACGGCCTCTTCCGGATCGACGGCAAGGACGGCGACGCGCTCGGCGAGGAGGCCGCGGACCACTCGGTAAAGGCGGCGACGCTCGAGGACGGCGCCCCGGATCCGGCGGCGGTCTGGGACCAGCTCAAGAAGGTCTACGACCCCGAGATCCCGGTGAACATCGTCGACCTCGGCCTCGTCTACTCGATGGACGTCGAGAAGAAGGAGGACAAGGCCTTCAAGGTGAATGTCGCCATGACGCTCACGGCCCCCGGCTGCGGCATGGGCCCGGCGATCGCCGAGGACGCCAAGGGAAAGATCCTGCTCGTCCCGGGCGTCAGCGACGCCGATGTCAGGATCACCTGGGATCCGCCGTGGAACCAGTCGATGATCAGCGAAGAGGGCAAGATGAAGCTTGGCCTCGTGTGACCATCTACGAGCAGCTGGTCGGGCTTGAAAAGGAGGGCATCCCCTTCGTCCTCGTGACGCTGGTGGATGCGCTCGGGAGCACGCCCCAGGACGCGGCGGCCAAGATGCTCGTTACCCGCAATGGCCTCCATAGCGGGACGGTCGGCGGCGGGAAGGTCGAGGCCGCGGCCCTCAAGCTCGCGTCCGAGGTCCTTGCCGCAGGCGATGCCAAGCCGCGATTCGTTTCCTGGACGCTCAAGGGCGACGTCGGGATGACCTGCGGGGGCTCGGTCAAATTCTACTTCGAGCCCCACTTTGGCCCGGGCCCGTGGAACATCGCCGTCTTTGGCGCGGGGCATGTCTCCCAGGCGCTGGTGCCGGTCCTCATCCCCCTGCCCTGCCGGCTAACGGTCGTCGACTCGCGTCCCGAGTGGCTGGAGAAGCTACCCCAGTCAGCAAACCTGGCGGCGATCCACGCCGGGACCCCCGAGGACATCGTCCCCACGCTCGCCGACGACACCTATCTCATCGTGATGACGATGGGCCATGCCACGGACAGGCCGGTCCTGCGGCGCGCCCTCACCGAGCGCAATTTTCCCTTCATCGGCGTCATCGGCAGCGATGCAAAGGCCAAGATCCTCCGGAGCGAGCTGGCCCTGGACGGTATACCGGCAGAGGTCTCCTCAACGTTCCACTGCCCGATCGGCCTGGATTTCGGCACGAATCACCCGCACGAGATCGCGCTCAGCATCGCAGCCCAGCTCCTGATCGAGCGGGACCGCAGCAAGAAGCCAGCGGCCGTCGCCTAGGACTGCCGGCTCTTGATGGCGGCGAAGATCGCCTCGCAGGTGGCGGGCGACGCCAGGGCAATCTCGCCGTCCTTCGTCCCGAAGGCCTTCACTGCGTCGCGCAGCGCCTCGCGCACCGAGAATGCCAGCATGAAGGGCGGCTCTCCTGAGGCCTTGCTCCCGTGGATCGTGCCGTCCTGCTTCGCCAGGGGCAGCAGCGTCACATCCATCTTGATCGGGGCATCGCTGATGGCGGGTATCTGGTAGGTGCTGGCGCTGTGCGTCAGGAGGCGGCCGTCCTTGTTCCAGAGGAGTTCCTCGCGCGTCAGCCAGCCCACGCCCTGGACGATGGCCCCCTCGATCTGGCCCAGGTCGACGCCCGCATTCAGCGAGTCGCCCACGTCCTGGACCGCGTCCACCTTGAGGACCCGGTGCATGCCGTTGTAGCCGTCTATCTCCACCTCGGCCACGGCAGCGCCGCAGGCGAAGTACTGGAACGGACGGCCTGAGGCCGTCGACCAGTCCCAGTGGATGCCAGGCGTCACGTAGAATCCCGAGGCGGACATGCTGATCCGCTTCTCGTGCGCCCTGAAGCAGACGTCGGCCATGTCCAGCACGACGTCGGTGCCCTTCGCCGTCACCCTGCCCTCGTCGATGCTGATGTCCTTTGGATCGACCGTCGTTCCGCTCCTCTTTGAGAGGACCTCGGCCGCCACGGGCAGGAGACGCTCGCGAAGGAGGATGCACGCGTTGCGGACCGCCGCGCCGTTCAGGTCGGCGCCGGACGAGGCCGCGGTGGCCGACGTGTTAGGGACCTTGTCCGTGACCGTCTGCATCATCCGGATGCGCTTGGCCGGCAGGCCCAGCTCGCGCATGGCAACTCCGAGTATCTTGGTATGAAGCCCCTGCCCCATCTCGGTGCCCCCATGGCTCACCTGGGCCGTCCCATCCATGTACATGAGGACGAGCGCGCCCGCCTGGTTGTAATGGGTGAGCGTGAAGGAAATCCCAAACTTGAGCGGCGTGACCGCGAGGCCGCGCTTGATCCGGGGATGGGCGGCGTTCCACGCATCCACGGCGGCCCTCCGCTCGGCGAAGCCGGCCTGCTTCTGGACCCTCGTCCACACGTCGCGAAGACGGTTGTCTCCGATGTCCTGGAAGTAGTGGGTCGTGTTCGTCTCGCCCGTGCCCCTGTAGAGGTTGCGGTCGCGGATGACCTCCGGAGCGAGGCCCGTCCTGCGGGCGATCCGGTCGACGATCTCCTCGATGACAATCATCCCCTGCGGGCCTCCGAAACCCCGGTAGGCCGTGTTCGACGCCACGTTCGTCTTGGCGATCAGGCCCGTGAAGCGAACGGCCGGGATGTAATAGCTGTTGTCCAGGTGGAACAGGGCGCGGTCCAGGACCGGCTGCGAAAGGTCGAGCGACCAGCCGCCGTCGGAACACAAGTCGGCCTCAACGGCCAGGATCATGCCCTCCTTGTCGTGACCCACCTTGAACTTCGCGAAGAAGGGATGCCGCTTGCCGGTCATCATCATGTCGAGGTCGCGGTCGAGCTGGATGCGGACCGGCTGGCCGGTCTTGACCGCGGCCAGGGCGACCATGGCGGCGAAGCCGTTGCCCTGCGTCTCCTTGCCACCGAAGCCCCCGCCCATCCTCGGTGACAGGACAACCACCTTGTTGCGTGTCTCCCCGAGCACGTCGGCCACGACGCTCTGGATCTCGGTCGGATGCTGGGTGGAGGAGCTGACAAAGACCGAGCCTTCCTCGCCGGGCTCAGCCCAGGCGGCCTGCGACTCGAGGTAGAAGTGCTCCTGGCCCCCAAACTCGAACTCTCCCTCAAACTGGATCGGCGCCTTGGCCAAAGCGGCCTTTGCATCACCTCTCGCGAGCGTGTGCGGCTTCGAGTGGTAGCTCTCCCGGGCTATCGCGTTCTTGATGCCAATCAGCGGAGGAAGCGGCTCGTATTCGACGACGAATTTGGCTGCCGCCGCACGGCACTCCTTGATCGAGCGGCCGACGACAAGGGCAACCACCTGCCCGTGGTACAGGACTTCCTTGTCCGCGAAGAGGGGCTCGTCGTGTCCCGTGCCGATCTGGTTGTGGCCCGGGATGTCCTCGGCCATCAGGACGGCGACAACGCCAGGCATGGCCTGCGCGGCCGTCCCGTCCCGCTTCAGGATCTTGGCCTTCGCATGCGGGGACCAGACCGGCCAGACGTCCAGCATCGTGCGGCGCATCGCCGTGTCGTCGACATACATGGCCCTGCCCGTGACGTGGCCCACGGCGCTCTCGTGTCGCAGGATTCGGGAGGGATCGGTCACGGGCGGCTCGGCGCCCTTGTCGAAGTCGAGCGGCGCGTCCTGCGCGATGCTCGTGTCGCCGACGGCAAATTTCTCCCAGAGGCTCACGATGAGCCCCCGGCGGAAGGCCGCCCCGGCCCTCACGTCGTCGATCGGCTTGAATTCCTCGGCGAGGATCTTCGCCACATCGGCCGCAGCCTCGGAAAGCTTCCTGCCCTCGAGCGCCGCCTCGGCCTTGCGGGCACGGACCGGGGTGGCCGCAACGCCGCCATAGGCCAGGCGCGCCCGTCGCACGATGCCGTCCTTGTCAGTGTCGACCGAGAAGGCCGCTGCCACGATGCTGATGTCCAGCTCGCGGCGCTTCGAGACCTTGAAGAAGTCTGAGTGCCTCTCCAGGCCGTCGGGACCCGTCCTCGGGATCAATACCTCCACGATGATCTCCCCGGGCACCATCACGGTCCTTCTGTAGCCCGTAAAGAAGTCGGCCAAGGGCACGGTCCTCCTCGACGAGGACGTGGCCAGCACGATCTCGGCATCGAGGGAGAGCAGCAGCGGCGGGGTGTCGCCGATCGGGGAGGCGGTTGCCAGGTTTCCTCCAAATGTCGCGCGGTTCCTGATCTGGCGGGACGCAAAGACCTTGAGCATCTTGGCCAGCGAGGGGTACTCGCCGGACACGGCCTCCTCGACGGCCGTCAACGTGGCCGAGGCGCCAATCCTCCAGGCCGTGTCTGTCTTAACGATTCGGGACAGCTCTGCGACCCCCTCGGTGGAGATGAGGACCGGGAATGCCTTGAACTTCTTCGTCACGTCGACGCCGATCTCCGTCGCGCCAGCGACAAGGACGCCTGTCGGGTTATCCTTCAGAGTGGTGAAGAGGCCGGCCAGCGATAGGGGCCTGATGAACCGCCCGCCCTGCGGATTATAGTCGAGGGCGCCCGCATCGGGGACGGGAGCCACGAGCCGATCCTTGAAGGGATCCTTCTCGGTCGTCGTGTCCCGGTGCCCGAGCGCGTTCAGGGCTGCGTCCCGGATCGGGCGATAGCCCGTGCAGCGGCACAGGTTGCCCCCGAGCTGGTCGCTGATCTTGCAGGGTCCGCTGCAGTCCTTGCGATAGTAGCCCTCGAAGAGCGACATCACGAACCCGGGCGTGCAGTAGCCGCACTGGGATCCGTAGCTGTCGACCATGGCCTTCTGGACCGGGTGCATCGCCTCCCCGTGCGCCGACAGCCCCTCGACCGTCACGACCTCGCGGCCTGCGAACATCGGGAGGAGCGCGATGCAGCTGTTGAATCCGCGGTACGTGGGATTGCCCGAGGCGTCCCGCTCGACGACGGCCGCCGTGCAGGCGCCGCAGTCACCCTCGGCACAGCCTTCCTTGCTGCCGGTAAGCCCGCTGGCCCTCAAATAGTCGAGGAGCGTCGTGGTCGTCGCCTCGGCGTCTATGCGGACCTTCCTGCCATTGAGCGTGAACTCAAATCCCATCGGTCAGAGGGCCAACCTCGCCATCGTGTGCGCGAGGACCTCGGCGCCGGAGGCGACATGCCCGGGCGTTGAGTATTCCTCGGGACGGTGGCTCCAGCCGTTGCGACATGGGATGAAGATCATCGTGGTCGGGCTTACCCGGGCCATGAAGAGGGAGTCGTGGTAGGCGCGGCTCACCATGCGGAGCGATTTCAGCCCAAGCTTTGCGCTGACCTCCTCGGCGATCGCAACGGTGGCCTTGTCCCCGGCGGCGGGTGGGTCCTCGTTGATCTCCTCGAATTCCATCGTCACCCCGCGCTTCTTGCAGGCCTGCTCGGCCGCGGCCTTGATCTCCGAGAGCGCCTTCGAGCGCGAGTCAAGCCGGGCATCCCGCAGGTCGATCTCAAGGTACGCCTTGAAGGGCACGCTGTTCACTGCGCCGGGCTCGATCTTGAAGACACCCACCGTCCCGACCGTGTCCGGGCTGCCACTCGCCTTGGCCGCGGCCTCGACCGCGAGAGCGATCTCGGCGCCCGCCAGCATGGCGTCGTGGCGGATCGGCATCAGGACCGCCCCGGCATGGCCGCCCTCGCCGTGAAGCGTGACCCGGTAGCTGCTCGGTCCCGCGATGTGCTCCACGATCCCGATAGGGATGTTCTCCTTCTCGAGGATCGGGCCCTGCTCGATGTGCAGCTCGACGAAGGAGTGGTAGTAGCCAGACGGAAGCTTCACCGACTCGAGCGATCCGGTGTATCCCGCCGCCGCCCGCAGCTCGTCGAGCGAGCGCCCATCTTTGTCCCGGAGGGCCTGGGCCTTCTTGATCGAAATGGATCCCGCCATGAGGCGGCTGCCCAGGCAGCCAAGGCCGAAGCGTGTTGGCTCCTCCGCGGTGAACATGACGACCTCGAGCGAGCGCCTCGGCTTGAAACCCGCGCGCTTCAGGGCGGCAAGCGCCTCGAACGCACCCAGGACGCCGACGACGCCGTCGTAGCGCCCGGCATTGGGAATCGCGTCCGTGTGCGAGCCCGAGCCCACGGCCGGGAGATCGGGTTCTGAACCCGCCCACCTGGCGAAGATGTTGCCGACGGCGTCCTCGCGTATCGTGAGGCCCGCCTCCCGCGCCGCCTTGCGGACGTAGTCGCGGCCCCTCATGTCGGCCTCGGAAAAGAGGACACGCGTCACGACCGGGGCCGGGGCCTCTGAAATCAGGGCCAGCTCGTCGATGCGGCGCTCGAGCCCGGCGCTGTCGATGGTGATCCTGAGTGCATCAGCCGACTGGCTCATAGGGCGGACCTGTTCACGTCCTTGTAGTAGAGGTAGCGCGCCGGGGTCTTGCCCATCGCGACGAACCACTGGGCACAGTAGGGGGCCATCCAAATGGCATCGCCGGCCTTGACCGGGTACCAGGAGTCCTCGAGGCGGTAGACTCCCTCGCCCGAGAGCATCACGAGACCGTGCTCCATGATGTGGATCTCAACGAACGGGAGGTGCCCGCCCGGCTGGTAGGCGAAGAGGTTGACCGCCATGTCGAAGGCGGGCTCGTCCGGCAGGAGGACCTGGAGGTTTGCGGCGGGGTCGCCCAGGAACGGCACGCCCTTGACCCTCGACTGGTCGCCGAGGAGGGGCTTTGGCGCCTTGACTCCGGGAAGGGCCACGTAGGCCTTCTGGAACAGGGTCACTTGCGTCCCTTTCTTCGGGGAGGAGAGGCTCCACTCGCTGCCGGCCGGGCAGAAGAAATAACCGCCCGCCTTGAGGCGGCGCTTCTTTGAACCCACGGATACGGCGGCTCCGCCCTCCATCACATAACCAAAGGTCTGGACCTCGCTCGCCGGGATCCTGGCGGCCCCGCCCGACTCGAAGGTGACAAGCGTCTGGACCACCTTTGCGCCCATCGCCGGGCTTACAAGGACCACGACCTTCGCGCCCGTGATGCCGGGAACCGAGCTGTTCACATGGTTCGCCTCGGTGATGAGCGCGTGCCGGGTGCCTATGTGGGCTCGAGTGTGGCCAAAGAGTTCGGGCATTGGGATCGGGGGCTTAGGGTGAGTGGGAGAGCAGTTGGCGGGCCTTTTGGTCCTAGTCTGGCCTAATAAGATGACCGGACGGGGCACCCGGTGCAATCCGGCCCTCAGAAAAGACGGTGCGCCCCCGGACGATCGTCCTCGCGATGCTGACGGTCGACTTCCGGTGGTTATAGGGTCCCTGGGTATGCTTGTAGAGCAGCTCCTTGTTCGAGAGCACGTGCGGGTCGGACAGGTTCAGGAGTGTGATGTCGGCGTCGAATCCCACGGCCAGGTGACCCTTCTTCCTGGCGATCCGGAAGCGCTTGGCGACATTGGCCGAGAGGAGACCCGAGAACTGCGGGAGCGCCGTCGCGACCGGCCGCCGTCCAATGGCCTCGGAGAGCAGCAGGCCGAACGCATGCTGGCATCCCGATATGCCGCCCCAGATCTCGAAGAAATCGTCCGAGCGCTTCATGCCCGGGGGTGCCGGGGAATGGTCCGAGCCTATTGTATCGATCCTCCCCGCCTCGACCTCCTTCCAGAGCCCGAGCCTCAGCGCCTCGGGACGGAGCGGCGGGAAGCATTTTGCCGGAGCACCAAGCCGGACGACGTCCTCTTCCTCAAGGAGAAGGTAATGGGGACAGGTCTCGACCGTGACGTCGACGCCCTTGGCCCTCGCCTGGAGCGCGAGGTCAATGCCCTCGGGGCTGCTCACGTGGACAATATGGAGCGCACAGCCCGTCTCGCCCGCGATGTCCGTCGCGATCTTGATGGCCGCAAGCTCGAGCTCGACCGGACGAGACTTGAGCCAGGTGCGGACATCAGACCCGCGCGCGTGCTGCTCGACCGTCCTGTGGCGCGCAAGCGTGTCGTCCTCGGCGTGGACGGCGACCAGCATGCCCAGCTCGGCCGCGCGCTTCATGCCCTTCCTGAGCGTGTCCGCGTCGGCGAAGGGAAACTCCTCGACGCCGCTGTTGCACATGAAGGATTTGAACCCGATGGCGCCCGCCTCGGCCATGGGCCCCAGGTCCTCGACGTTGCCTGGGACGAGTCCGCCCCAGATCGCAAAGTCCGTGTACGAGAGGAGCTCCGCCAGCTCGAGCTTTGCCGCGAAGCTCTCCGCCGTGGTCACCGGAGGCAGGGAATTGAGCGGCATGTCGAAGAAGGCGGTTCCTCCGCCCGCCGCCAGTGACATAGACCCCGTGCTCAGGCCCTCCCAGTCCGCGCGCCCCGGCTCATTGAAATGCACGTGCGAGTCGAGGATGCCCGAGATCGCATGAAGTCCCGTGGCGTCGATCTCCGCCGAGGCCGAGCCGAGCCCGCTGCCAACGCCCACGATCGAGCCTTTCGCGACGGCAATGTCCGCCTGCGCGACACCCTCGGGCGTCACGACGGTTGCACCGCGTATGAGAAGATCGATCGAGTTGCTCATTTTCCAGCGCCCAAAGCCATGCGTGTCAGAAAATCGACCATGATCTCAAGGGCCGTGCCCAGGTCCTTCGGCTCGACATGCTCGTCAGGATGGTGGCTCAGGCCGTCCCTGCAGCGCACGAAGAGCATCGAGACCGGAGTCACCTTTGAGAGGATCACGCCGTCGTGGCCCGCGCCGCTCGGAAGCGAGAACGAGCGTCCCTGCACCTTGGCCACGCTCTTCGCCAGCACGGCTGTGAGCTCCGCCGAGCAGGTGACCGCCTTGTTGTCCTGCGTGACCTCGGACGAAAAGGACAGTCCCCTCTTCTTGGCGATGCCCTTGCCGATCGTGGTAAGCTTCTTCAGTGCCGAGAGCCTCAAGCGGTCCGCGGGGTGCCTCACATCGACAGAGAATTCCACGCTTCCAGGGATGACGTTCGCGGTACCGGGATAGGCCGCGATCCTCCCCACGGTTGCCACGAGCGGCTTGCTGTTCCGCGCAAGTTTCTCGGCAGCCAGGATGAATTCCGCGGACGCCGCGAGTGCATCCCTTCGCATGGCCATGGGCGTCGTGCCGGCATGTCCGGCCTTGCCCGTAAAGGTTACCTTGGACCTCGTCTGGCCCGCGATCGCCGACACGACGCCGGCGGCCAGTCCCTTCGCCTCAAGCACGGGACCCTGCTCAATGTGAACCTCGACGTAGCCCAGGAGCTCCGATGACTTGTGGGCTGGAGCCGGGAGCGGGAGCCTGTGGCCGTTGAGCTCCGCGAGCGCATCCGCGACGGCAATCCCCTTTGCGTCGCGAAGGCGCACATCGGAGGCGCGGAGCGTGCCCGTGTAGCCCTTGCTTCCCAGGTAGGCGCTTGAGAAGCGAACCCCCTCCTCCTCCGAGAATCCGAGGACCTCGAGCGAGAATGGAAATTCGACCCTTCGCGCGCTCATCACCTCGATGGCCGCGATCGGAAGGAGAACGCCAAGGATCCCGTCAAATCGCCCGGCATCGCCGACCGTGTCGAGATGCGAGCCCAGGAGGAGCGTCTTGGCCCCCGCCGTCTTGCTCGGTTTCCTGCCGATCAGGTTCCCGACGCTGTCCTCGCAGACCGCGAGGCCGGCCTTCCTCATCCATTTTCCCACCAGCGCGTTTGCCCTGCGCATCGCGGGAGAGAGGAAGGTGCGGGTCGTGGCGCCGCGCTCGTCGGAGACGCGCGCAAGCTCGTCAATGCGGGCCGCGAGCACCCCCGCTGCCTTGGACAGGTCGTTGCTGGGCATTCGCTCTGTCAGCTCCCCCTGTAGGTGTTGTAGGCCCAGGGCGTGACGAGGAGCGGCACATGGTAGGATGCCGAGGGATCAGAGATCCCGAAACGCACGGGCACGATATCAAGGAAGGGCGTGGCCTTGGCGGGGGCGCCCTTCTTGGAAAAATATTCCCCGACATGGAACTCGAGCTGGTAGACGCCCTCGGCCATCTCATCGGCGGTGAAAAGGGGCGCGTCGGTGCGGCCGTCCGCGTTCGTCACGACGGACTTCATCCGCGACGGCGTGGGTGAGAGCCGGATGAGATCGATCGCCATCCCGGCCGCGGGGCGGCCGTCGGACAGGTCCAGGACGTGTGTGCTCAGTTTTCCAGCCATTTCAGTTCTCGGTTACGGCCTCGTTCAGACGAAGCCTGGCTATCTTTGCAATTTCCGCGAGTGCCGTCGAGTGCTCCGCTTCGGGGGCGTTCCCCACCCTCGAGCGCATCGAGGCCAGGATCGTGTCCTTGGCGTTCAGCCGGGCGCAGATGATGAAGGGGAACTCGAAGCGGGCCTTGTAGGCGTCGTTGAGGCTCTGGATCTCGGCGGCCTCGGCAGAGGTCAACTTGTCGAGTCCCGCGGCCGACTGCTCCTTCGTGGAGTCGGCCGTCAGCTGGCCGGCCTTCGCAAGGCGCCCCGCAAGGTCCGGGTGGGCGCGGATGAGCGCCATCTGCTTTTCCGCCGGAGCGGAAAGCATCGTCTCGCAGAGCGCGAGGTGGAGCTCGTCGAGGGTCGCGAAGGGGCGCGCCTCGTAGGTCTCCTCGGCCACCC
>Ga0302319_10001987_pt1 | contig 44994 bp, 41 predicted proteins | sample Bog_T0_2_FD_203319 | JGI IMG/M metagenome (GOLD analysis project Ga0302319, IMG submission 203319) | Peat permafrost microbial communities from Stordalen Mire near Abisko, Sweden - Bog_T0_2 | ecosystem: Environmental > Terrestrial > Soil > Wetlands > Peat | place: Sweden: Abisko, Stordalen Mire...
TGGCCCGCCTCCAACAGGCCCTCACCGGTTACCAGTTATATTTGAAATTAACCCAAGCTTACGCCGACCAAATCATCCACCGCACCCGGAAGGCGCAACCAGCGGGCACCCCAAAAACCACAAAAAATGCGTCTGCCCTGCCTGCATCCCCCCTCCGGATTGCTTGCCAGCCCACGATGCGTTAGCCTTGCCCGGTGCCGATTTTTCTGGAATGTCAACGTTGCACGGCCTGCTGCCGCTGGCCCGGGCAGGTGCGCCTGACTGATTCGGAAATCTCCCGGCTGGCGGTGTTCAAGGGGCTGCCTGAGACCGAATTTATCCAGCACTTCACCCGCCTCACCCAGGACCGGCGAGGGCTGGCGCTCATGGATCAGCCGGATGGTGCCTGCATTTTTCTTGTCGATGGGAATTGTGCGGTGCAAGCCGTCAAGCCGCAGCAATGCCGGGATTTTCCGAATCTCTGGAGTTTTCCCGGGGCGGAGCTGTTGTGTAAAGCCAAGCCACGGCAAGTGGATGCGGCGGAATACCAGCAACTTATCATTCAAGCTACGGGCCGGAAGGCGTAGCTTGGTACTGCGTCCGGCAGTCAGCAGAAAAGCGTGATGGTATGAGGTGAGAGCTCAGCACCACCCCTCCCCATCCCTCCCCCCCCATTTATTCAAATGGCGGGGAGGGGGTTGCATGGGTTCGCCTTCGTGAGGTGTTGTTGGCAGGTCCAGGCGTGGTGCGGGGGCAGAGACGAGTTGCGCCACGGGCCGGATTCCTTGAATGTAGGTGATTAACCCGGGGGCAGGCCCAGCTTGGACCACAGGCGATTGATGACGTTTTCCAACCAGGCCGCCATCCACGGCCCGACCGCCATGCCCCAGACGAGCGAGGCTGTGACATCGGATAAATGATGGCAGCCCAGCGCCATGCGCGACCAGCCGACCGCCGCGCCGGTCACCAGCAGCAGCAGGCCCCAAGTGCGCCGGCGTTGCCAGGCCACGCCGGCCATGCCCATCCAGGCCGCAGTGTGACCGGAAGGGAACGAGGCGAACTGGTATTTGCCGATCGTCCATTGTGTCTCATACCGCAGCCCGTAAAATCCCTGCGGCACCGGGGCGCTCGGCCGGGTGCGCCCCACGGCGGTATGTATGAGGATGGTGGCCATGCCTGTCAGCAACCCTGCCACCAAGACTAGCAACAGCAGACGCCCGGTGGCAAATTTGCGCCGGATTGCCAGCACGGCCACTGTTCCAAGACCGGCCAGCAGGATGGGCGGCCAGTCGCCGTATTTGCTCAGGGCCCGGGCGATCTGACAGGCGGTGCCCCGCGACGTCAGAAAACACGCGCCCGTCACTGTCTGATCCAACAGAAAGGCGGCGAGGATCGCCAGCAATCCGGCACCCAAAAAATAATAAAAGTACCGTCCGCGTCCCGGTCGGCAAGAGGCATCAGGCAATGACATCGCGGCCAGCTTAAAGGGGACGTAGCGTTGGCGAAACATATTTTCTTGGAGACTCTGGCCGGAAGAGGAATCGTCGGCAGTTGGTTGGCGGTGGGGGCGGAGTTGATGGCGGGCAGTGAATAGCACGATGTTTGGAGAGATCAGCACCACCTCTCCCCGTCCCTCTCCGCCATTTATTCAAAGGGCAGAGCGGGGGTTCCATGGGTTCGTATTCGTGAGGTGTTGGTGGCAGGTCCAGGCGTGGCCGGGGGCAGAGTCGAAATGCGCCCGTTGACAGGGTTATCGTGTTAAATTTCTGGCTGATATCGTTTATAAGTGGTAAATAACGCAGTGCAATTGTTGAAAGTGAACCGGCCTTGGCGGCCGGTTTTGTTCATAATTTTGCTGGGGTTGGGGTTGTATCTGGGTGGATCATGGCTGGTGCCGCTGATCGACCGGGATGAGCCGCGCTTTGCCGAGGCCACGCGGGAGATGCAGGAACGCGGTGACTGGGTGGTCCCGTGGTTCAATGACGCCCCCCGCTATGACAAGCCGCCGTTGATTTATTGGGCGCAGTCACTTAGCTACCGTTGTTTCGGTGAATCGGCCCTGACCGCCCGGCTGCCCTCGGCGTTGTTTGCCACCGGCGCGGCGCTCCTCCTGTTCTTCTGGGCCCGGCGGTTGACCGCGCCTCGCACCGCCTTGGTCGCGGCTGTTATGTTCCTCACCTGTCTGCAAGTGGCCATCCATGCCCGGCTGGCCGTGGCGGACCTGGCCATGATTTTCTTTGTCTGCGCCGCCCAGTGGAGTGGTTGGGAATATACCCGGCCCGCAGCCGTCTTCCCCTGGCGGTGGTGGGCCGTCTTCTATGCCAGTCTGGCCTTGGGATTTCTCGCCAAGGGCCCGGTGGCCTGGCTGCCGATTGCCGGTCTGGCCTTGGGCCGATGGTATTATCCGAAGGAATTTACATTTGGCTGGGCCCGGTTTCTTTTGGGGCTGCTCCTGATCCTGGGCTTGGTGGCCATTTGGGGAATACCCGCGCTGATCCAGACGCACGGTGATTTCCTCAAGGTGGGGCTGGGTTATCATGTCATTGACCGGTCCTTCGAAGTGCTGCAAGGACATGGTGTCCGCAGCGGCTGCACTGGGTGGGTGGCCACGCTGCCCTTTTATTTGGTGACGTTCTTCTTCAGCTTTTTTCCGTGGTCGCTTTGGTCTCCCCAGGCTCTGCGTCGTTGGTGGCCGGGCCGGCGGCAGGATGTTTTCGGCTGGTACCTGTTCACGCAGGTCGCCGTGGTCTTTCTGGTCTTCACCCTCGTGCGCACCAAGCTGCCGCATTACACGCTACCGGCATTTCCCTGCCTGGCCCTCTGGCTCGCACGCACGGAAGCGGCCGGCTGGCTGAAGTCTCTGTCCGTGGCGAAAGTGGCTGCAGGCATGTCCGTGCTGATCCTAACCATCGCCATCGGGAGCGCCTTGTGGCTCGGTCCAACTTTTGTGTCCCATAGCCTATTTGAAAAAGCCCGGCCGCAATTACAACCGGCCATGGAATTTGCCACCATTGATTACAAGGAGCCCGCCCTGGTGTGGGAATTCCGGCAGGTCCTCACCAATCATCTGCAACTGCTTTCCGTCACCAATGTGGATAATTTTCTCAACCAGACCAATCCCTCCATATTAATCATGTCCACCGGCCTGTATGAAACCAACTTCAGCCGGCTGGCGGGTGATTATAAGATCGTTCAAGTGCAGGGGATGAACTGGGCCACCAGCAAACGTTGCCAGCTTACGGCCATCATTCATTCCTGATTGTTGGGGCCGGGCGCGAGCCGGTCCGCCGCGATGGCGCGTTGCCGGAACCACCGGATCGCCAGGCAATCCACGATGCCCCGCCACATCCGGTTGTTGATGCCATACTTGGTTTTGCCCGCCTGACGATTGCGATGATTGATCTGAATCTCCACCACCTTGAATCCTTGGATGCGCAGCAGGGTCGGCAGGAACCGGTGCAGCCCGTTGAACACCGGCAGCTCCGCCAGCGCCGTTTTGCGCATCAGCCGGAACGTGCAGCCTGCGTCGACGACCCGGTCACCGGTCATCCAGCTCGCAAAACCGTTGGCGATCTGCGAGGACCACCGGCGCACCCGGCTGTCCTGCCGCGCGGCCCGCACGCCGCACACCGCCGCGACCCCGGCCTGCATCGGTTCGAACAACCGCCGGATGTCGGCCGGATCATGTTGGCGGTCCGAATCCATCGTCAATATCAGTTCCCCCCGGGCCAGCCGGAAGCCCGTGCAATAACTGGCGCTCTGGCCAAAATTTTTCCGGTGCTGGTAAACCCGCAGCCAGGGCCGGGTGGCCTGCAACGAACGCAGCACCTCCCCGCCGCCATCCGTGCTCCCGTCATCCACGCAGATCACTTCAAACGACCGGCCCAGCGCCTGCAGGGCCGCCTCCAATTCCAGGATCAACGGGGTCAGGTTCTCACGCTCATTGGCGTAAGGCAGGACCACGGAGAGCTGGCAGGCGTCGGACGGTGTCATGATTAATTATGATTTAGGCCTGTGAAACATACCCTAAGGAAATATTTTCGCCATTACAAATCACCCGGAATCCGCTAAATTATACGGACGTGAAACCAGCGAAACGCATCCATGCCATTCTTACCCCGGCGGAACTCCCGGCCCTGCGCCCGGCCGACCTCGCCGACACCCTCTGTGTCGTGTTTGACGTGCTGCGGGCTACTTCGACCTTTGTGACCGCCTTGCAGCATGGGGCGAAAAAGATCATTCCGGTTTGTGAAATATCGGAGGCTCTGGCCGAGCGGCAAAAAGATCCCCAGGTACTGCTGGCCGGAGAACGGGACGGCGTGAAAATAGGTCCGTCCTTGACGGGCGGGATCACATTCGATTTGGGCAACTCGCCCCGGGAGTTCGTCCCGGAAGTTGTCCGGGACCGCATCATCATTTCTACGACCACCAACGGCACCCGGGCGCTAGGCGCCTGTCGACCGGCGCAGATGGTGCTGGCCGGCGCTTTTTTAAACTTGGGCGCGACTGCCCGGTTTATCCTGGCCCAACCGGCTGAACGCATCCTGCTGGTGTGCGCCGGGACGGGCAGCCAGACCGCTCTGGAGGATGTGCTGGGCGCGGGGGCGCTCGCCCGGCGATTGCTTGAGCAACAGGAATTTGCTTTGACCGATGCCGCCGCACTGGCCTTGCGTGCTGGCGAATTGACGGGCCACGAACTGGTGGAAGCCCTGTGCAATACTGATAACGGCAAGCGGCTCAGAAGCCAGTCGGACCTCCGCATCGACGTGCCTTTCTGCGCCCAGACTGATGTGTTTGACCTGGTGGCCGGCCTCAGCGATGACGGCTTGATTTGGTTGAGGTAAAGGGTTAAATATTAGCCGGAAATGCCGTTCTCCATGATTGGACGGTATTTACACACTGAAAATTTATGAAAATTAACCGCCAAATTCCGAAATTTATCGCGTAGATTTTAGTTACAATTGTGGTCGCCTATTTGGTCATCCATACCGATAAATTCGTGCTCGCCAAAATGGATGTCATGTCAGCCAGTGATTTTCTGGAATACATACGCAAGCTTCATCAGCATTCATTTCACTACCATTTTACTGTTTTCCTTTTACTTGGTGGCGCTTATTTGGCTGTCATTGAATTTATCGCTTATGTCATAGGCTTGGTTTTCAAGAAACCGGCGCCTCACACCACAAACTCCAGCTCCTGACGATGCGGGATAATCCCGCGTTCGAAGGCCTGGCCAAGGAAGCGGCGGATGGATTCGCGGCCGCGGTCGCCATAATCCAGCGTCCAATGGTTCACGTACATCCCCACAAATTTGTCCGCCAGATCGCGGCCCATGTCCCGCGCGTATTGCAGGGCGTGCTGCACCGCTTCCGACCGGTGATCCAGGCTGTATTGGATGCTCGCTGTCAAGGTGTCGGAGATCTGCTTGCGCACGGCCGGCGCGAACCGCTTGTGGATCACGTTCCCGCCCAGCGGCAACGGCAGCCCGTCATTCAGGCTCCCCCACCAGATCCCCAGGTCTTCGCACACGACCAGGCCCTCGTTTTGATAAGTCAACTGACCTTCATGGATGATCAGGCCCACCTCGGCCACGCCGCTTTTCACTGCGGCAAAAATCTGGTCGAACTGCACGACCACATAATCGAACTCAGTCGCCCGTTTTCCCAGCCACAGTTGCAGCGCCAGAAACGCGCTGGTCATGGTGCCGGGTACGGCGATCTTTTTGCGCGCGACCTCCGCCTTGGAAAATTTCTGCCGCGCCACCAGCATCGGGCCGTAGCCGTCGCCCATGCTCGCGCCGCTGGGGAGCAGGGCGTATTTATCGCTCACAAACGCGTAGGCGTGGATGCTCACGGCCGAGATGTCCAGCTCGCCCCGCGTGGCGCGTTCATTGAGCGTCTGTATATCCTGCAAAATGTGCTCGAAATGATAACCGCCCGAGGGCACCAACCCCTTCGCCAGTCCATAAAACATGAAGGCGTCATCGGGGTCCGGCGAATGTCCAAGTGTCAACGTCGTTTGCTGCATCCCTCCAGCCTATAAAAGACCCGCCGCGCTGTCACGACGGAAGCGTGCCGCCAAAAAAACGGGCGCAGCCTGACACCGCCCCCGGCGAGCAGCAGAAAAGCGGGGTGGTATGAGATGGAGAAATCAGCACCACCTCTCCCCGTCCCGCTCCGCCATTTATTCAAATGGCAGAGCGGGGGTTCCATGGGTAGGTATTCGTGAGGTGTTGGTGGCAGGTCCAGGCGTGGCAGGGGGCAGAGTCGACATGCGCCCTAAAAAAACTGGGCCGCCCAACTCACCTGGTCTTTTGTTGCGCGGCCAGTATGGCCTTGGCGAGCTGCTCGGGCGTCCAGTCATACCCATCGAATAACTGCTGGATACGCCCCTGCGGGTCCAGCACCACCGTCCGGAGGTTGTGCGTGATGCCGTTGCCGGCGCGCAGGATCATCAGGTCCAACTGCGGCGCGATGCCCGCCAGCGTCCGCATGGGCATGGCGGCAAACACCCAGTGATTCGAGTCGTTGCCGCGGTATAAGCCCGCGTAGCTGAATAAAATGTCCGGCGTGTCAAAATTTGGGTCGAAGGAGATGGAGAGAAACTGCCAGTTCGTGCCCGCCCCGGGCGCGGCCCGCAGCAGGTCGCGCGTGGCGGAAAAATCCTTGTTCATGCGCGGGCAATAGTTGGGCAGGGGACAGCTCGTGTAGAAGAAGGTGAATGCCAGCGTTTGCCCGCGAAAGTCGGACAAATGCAGATGCGTGCCGTATTCCGTGGTCAGGTCCGCATCCGGCATCAGGTCGCCGGGTTTCAGTTCCGGCACCTCCGACCGCTGCAACGGCGTGGCCGCCTCGCCCGTCTGGCCGGTGCGATGGAGCTGTTCTACCCAGTCGTCATTGGTGCCGATCACGAGTTTGAACGTCACCACATCGCCCCGGCTGAGGCCGCTCAATTCATTCGTGTTCCGCACGGGAAAATCCATCGTCATGGCCGCCATGTAGCCTTGGATGGCCTCATGCTGGATGGTCACGGACCGGTGGTCGGTGGCGAGCTCCCGGATCACCCCCCGCGCCAAATACGAATGGGTGTCCGGCGACCAGGTGGTCGTGGTGGACTTGGGTTTGCACCCCGCCAGCGCGATCAACACGACCAGACCAAACAGGTTTAAATGCTTCATAGGGACAATTTGCGCACTCGGTCGATTTCCGCCGCCACGGCCGGCGCCACATCCATCCGCAGGCCGTCAAAATAGGCGGTGACATGGCCGTGCGCATCCACTACCGCGAGCCGGTCCGTGTGCGAAAAATTGCCCGGCATATAGCTGAAAGGATCATCCAGATCCTGGTTCAAAAAACTCGTGGCGATCAAATGATAGAGCATGTCCTTGTCGCCGGTGAGGAACAGCCACCGCCGCGGGTCCGCCCCGTAGCTTTCGCCGTATTTGGCCAGCACGGGTATCGTGTCATCCCGCGGGTCAACCGTCAGCGACACCAGCCGTACATCCGGCTGGTTCGTCGTAAGTGCTTGGATCTGCGCCAGGTGTTTGTTGATCTCCGGGCAGACCAGCGTGCACCCGGTGAACAGAAAACTCACCACCACAATCTTCCCATCCAGATCGGCGCGGGTGACCGTCCGTCCGGCGGCATTCGTCAGGGTGAATTCCACCAGCGTCCGATCCCGGTCCGGCGGCAGGCCATGTGTCCGCTCCCGGTTGGACAGGATGAATGTGAGCGCCCAGCCGCCCATCCCGGCCAGCAACACCAGGCCAACGATCAGGCTCAGGAAGAGCCATTCTTCATTGGGTGGCGGAGATTTGCCTATGCTGGCCATGGTTTATCATTGTTGCAAGTTAACTTCTCCGTTGGCAAGCCTGTTGCCTTGCCATGTCATCCTGACGGCGGCAGCCGCCGCCGCCAGAATGAGGCACATCCATTGGGATGGGTTGGTTATTTGTTCAGTTTGGCGACCGCATCAGCAAGCTTTTTGAGGTATTTGTCCGGAGTCTTGTCAAACTCCGCCTCCTCGGACTTGTCGCACACCTCGATCTCCTGTCCTTGATAGACAAATACGTAGGGTGTGCCCATGCCGCCCAACTGCATGTCGCAGACCAGGCAGGTGCTGAGCGGATATGGCTTGGGCGCCGCCGCCTGGCTGTCAGCCTTCAGTTTGGCCTCGGCGTCGGCGAGTTTCTTGAGGTATTTGTCCGGTGCCTTGTCAAACTCCGCCTCCTCGGACTTGTCGCATACCTTGATCTCCTGTCCTTGATAGACGAATACGTCGGGCGTGCTCATGCCGTCAAATTTCATGTCACACACCAGACAGGTGTTGAGCGGATACGGTTTGGGCGCGGCCGCCTTCATGTCGTCGGCTGGCACCGGCCAGGCCAGGCAGCAGATGATTCCAGCTAGTAGCATTAATGTTTTCATGGTTAGTTTGTGTTGGTATGTTGGGTTGCGATTTACTCGGCGAGAATGGCGTCCCAGCGATAGCCAAAAATCCAATTGGCCAGCTTGGGCATATCGTCCATCGGCACCACCGTTTTCAGCGGCGGCATGGGAATCACCCCCCACTTGTCCTTACCGCCGTTTTCCATTTGTGCGATGATCTTGCTGACGGCATCGGGGTCGTTGCGGTAGCTGGCCGCCACGTCCCGATAGCTGGGCCCGACCACCTTGATGTCCGGGTTGTGGCAGCTCAGGCAGGTGTCCTTGGTCGCCAGGGCCTGGATATCCCGCCGGTCGACCTGCAGGAACCGCGCGGCCACCAGCCGCCATTCGCCCCCGTTCTTAATGGCCACGCCAAAGACATCCGTCGGTACCTTCGGCGTTTCCCGGCCGGCGGCGGACTTGCTGACCAGCAGCGTGACGGTCGTGCCATCGTCCGCCTTGACCTTCGCGGTCCCGGAGTTGTCAAACTTCGCATCCGCAAAGGTCACGTTGGTCAGTTGCAGATAATCTCCCGCCAGGGCCGATGCATCCTTGAAGGTCGCCGCCCCGATGGACTGCGATTTGAAGGGCTTGTTCGTGTCCGTGATCGCCACGGAACCCGCCTGCACCTGGAGCACGGCTCCCAGAGGGCTATCCGCGAGCTTCCCGGACAGCGTGATCTGGTTGCGTGGCAGCAGCACCGCCGCATCCGCCCGCCCGCCGGCTCGCACCGCCACCGTCGGTGACTCCGGGTAGATCAACACATAGGCCGTGGTCTGGCTGTCCTGCACCAATCGCGTGGTGACGATGCCGCTGATCGTAAACGATTTGGTGCCGTCCTCGACCTTGCCGGTGGCGGGGTCGACCTGTGCCAGGATGTCCTGGGCCGAGTTTTGTGCGCGGGCGGTCAGGGATGCGATGAGACAGAGGGAGCAGATTAATTTATTCATATTCGTTGTCATTTATCAGGCTTTCGAAAAATGTGGTTGCCGGGAGATTCATTGATTTCCCGGGCGCCGGTCACCGCCGCCGCCCGCCGGGTTGAAAGACCTGGAGGAACGGCCGCACGATGAGATTTTAAATCCGTTCGCGGCACGCCGTACGGATTGGGAGGATACAATTTGGTTGAGCCAGACTCCCGGCTGGCGGATGGGGATGCGCCCGCCATCGGAACGGTGGCGGGCCGGACTGGGCTGGAGTTCAGGCCGCGCGTGGCGGCGGAGTCAGCGGCGGGTGGACAAGCGAGCCGGCAAAGGCATCCGTCACCGGCAGCAGCGTGAAATACGTCGGCGCATACAACGTCACATTGGCCGGGGCCGGCGGATATTCAAATCTGAAGGCCGGCGTGGTGAACTCGTTTTTTGGACCGGATTTTTTTGCGGCGGCGATCGCCCGGCAGAGGCAGCAGGGATGCTGGCCGTCAAAAGTGTGCGCCACGGATTCCGACACCGACTCTGTGCATAGGTTGCTCGCCAGCATGCTTGTCCAGGCCACTGTTTGCAACAGGGCCCAATGGAATCCGGTGGTCGCCACGAGGGCGGTAATCACCAGAAATTTTGAAAAACGTGCCAGCACTTCTTTAGTTTAGTCATCGCCCAAATCGAGGCAAGGAGGAACTTCCGGGGCGCACGGCGGCCGGCCGCGTTCCGCGAACGCATCTCCTACCGGTACAACGCGCTTTCGAGATCGCGGACCAGCACGCCGGACAGGGGGTAACGCTGGTCCGGGTTGCGGGCGATGCATTTTAGCACCACGCTTTCCAGCGCCGGCGGAATATCCGGGTTATGCTCACGCGGCGGCACCGGGCCGATGTCGTTCATCTGGGCCGCCAGAATCTCCCCGGGAGTATCGCCTGGAAACGGTTTCTGGTTCGTGAGCAGCTCATACGCCGCGACGCCATAGGCGTAAATATCCACTCGCGCGTCAAACGCCGAACGTTGCAACTGTTCCGGCGCCATGTAACCCGGCGTGCCTGGGTAGGTGGACGCCTTCTTCGGCGTCTCCGGAATCTGCTGCGCCAGGTCAAAATCGATCAGCCGCACCCGGCCATTGCGCGTCACCAAGATGTTCTCCGGCTTGTAATCCAGGTGCATGTAACCGCTATCATGCACGTGACTCAGCCCCACGGCCATGTCGATGAGGATCTGCGCCACGTTCTCCGTCAGCAGCGGATCGTGCCGCGCATACAGCTCTTTCAGGTTGGACGCCTCCACATAATCCATCAGCATGTAATGGGAGCCGTCCGTCTTGCCATGCTCCACGTAGCCCACGATGTAGTCGCTCTCGGTGATCTTCGACAAGATTTCGCACCCGCGCAGAAACCGGCGTTTGGCGGTGAAACTGAAGCGGAATTCCTTCTTCAACTTGCGCAGGGCGTAAGGCTTGCCCCGGCCATCCGTGACGAACCAGATGTCCGCCATCCCGCCGCTGTTCAGCAGTTCCTGGAGGTAAAAACGGCCAAAACGTTCCGGTCCAACCCCGGTTTCGCCTGACGGTTTGATGCTTCTGGCCATGTGTCTAAATTATAACCATTAAATGCCCGCCGCGCGAACAAAAAACCACCATCCATTTACCCCTTCATTGACGGATTTGGGTCTGGGCATTAACTTCATGGGATGATTGACCTTGCAGATATCCAGCCGCACGCCGGGATGTCCCCGGCGGAGTCCGCGCCGCTGGCCGAAGAAATCCAGGCGCTGAAACGGGAGCTCAAGGCCGTGATCCTGGCGCATAATTACCAGCGGCCGGAAATCCAGGATGTGGCGGATTTTGTGGGTGATTCGCTCGGGTTGGCGCAGCAGGCGGCGCAAACGAGCGCGGAAGTCATCGTTTTCTGCGGGGTGCACTTCATGGCGGAGACCGCGAAGATTCTGAATCCCGGCAAGATCGTGGTGTTGCCGGACCTGGATGCCGGTTGTTCGCTGGAGGCCAGTTGTCCGGCCGACCAGTTGGCGAAATTGCAGGCGACGAACCCGAATTTTTGGACCATCGCCTACATCAATTGCAGTGCGGCGGTCAAGGCGCTGAGCGATGTCATCGTGACCAGCGGGAATGCGGAGCGGATTGTGAATGCCGCGCCGAGCGACCGGGATCTGTTATTTGTGCCCGATGAAAACCTGGGCGCCTGGGTGCGGGAAAAGACCGGCCGGCCGATGACCTTGTGGAAGGGCGATTGTTACGCGCATGTGGAATTCCGTCGGGATCATCTCCTGAAGGCGCGCGCGCAGTTTCCGACGGCCAAGATCGTGGTGCATCCTGAGAGCCTGCGCGAGGTGCGGGACCTGGCGGATGTGGTCTGCTCCACGGAGAAGATGATCACCTTCTGCCGACAGGATGCGGCGCGGCAGTTTGTGATCGTGACGGAATCCGGCATCATCCACCGGCTGAAGAAGGCGTGTCCGGACAAGGAATTTTTGTGCGCCCCCGTATTCGACGCGTTCCGGGCGCCGACCGACCACTGCCGTTGCAGTGAGTGCAAATTCATGAAAATGAACTCGCTGCCGAAAGTGCTCGCCTGCATGAAGTCGCTGGCCCCGCGCATCGAACTGCCGGCGGAGATCCTGCGCCGCGCGCGTCTGCCCATCGAGCGCATGTTGGAGATATCGGGCAGGTGAATCTAGCCGCCGCGTAGAACGGGGATAATCTCATCGTGAAATTTTCACGCATTATGCGTGAGGCTCACGCATTTCTAAAAATCCACCCAAGCAAAACCGCTTAAATTCGACAAAATCATAGCTGGCACGATGTAAGCTTGGGGTATCACGATCATGAAAAGTTATCACCGGAATACGTATGCCGTTCTCGGGCAAAAAATCCTGTTGGACAATCCCCAATCCATTTGGTTTGCTGTCGTCCAGTTCAATCAACCAACGTAATACCTATGATTAATAATATTCAATCAGGGCGCATGCCGGTTCTCTCGACTTTTTGCGCCATCCTGTTACTGGTCGCCGCCTGTCCCAATACCATCCAGGCGCAGCAAGATTATCTGGGTGCCAATGGTGTGTTGAGCAAGATTGATGAACTTATCGCCAAGCCCGGCGAAAAGCCCAAAAAGGACGAACAATCCATTTTGCGGGATGATCTGGCCGCGTTCAGTCAAAGCGCCACCAATCTCCCGCCCGTCGAGGCCGCGAAGCGCTGGCTGGAACTGGTGGATCGCGCGGCCAAACTCCACCAGCAATCATCCCATAATTTTAATTCAGCCGCCATCCCTCTGGAGGCGGATGAACTCTTTGCCGTATTGCCGCCGCCTGCCGCCTGGGCTGACCTTGCCAGTGCGGTCGCCGCCCGGCCCGCCAAAAAGGGCCCGGATGAATTCCGTGACCTCAGCCTCCATTTTTTGGCCGCATCCTTGACCGGTGATACCAATGGTCGCAACCAGGAGATCACCAATCTGGAGGCCAAAGCCCAGGCTACGGATGGTTCGTCGGCCTATCTTTATCAGAACCTGTTGGAGCAACTGAGTCAGGCCATGCTCGCCATGGCGGACGATCCGGATGTGATTCTCAGGTCGTTGGACCACCAGTTGAACTCATCTGGCAACCGGGGCATGCAGGATTTGTCCATCCCGAACCTTGTCTCCTAGGTCGGTGCGGAAAAGGCGGAGGCGTTTTTGCGGAAGGTCTTGGTGACGCCGAATATCGTGCTCCGATTCGAACGGGCCAACGAAACTTCCCGGCTGGCCCAAAAGCTGGCGTTGGAACTCATGGATCAGCTCAAGACGCCCCAATGGGGTCTGGTCAATTCGCTCGACGCCGTGGATCTTTATGAAGCGATGGACAAGCATTTTGCCACCCAGACCAATAATACCTCGCCCTTTTCCGGGCTGCCGCCGGATATAAATATGTCCGATTTCAATGGCGGCGGGTTTAATCAAAAAGGTTCGGCTCAGATCTATTATCTGCTCGGGCTCATCAGTAAAAACCGCACTCAGGATGCCCTTGTCGTTGCCAAAAAAATCAACGGCCGGGATAACGAGTATATGTTCGACGAAGCGTTCAAGGCCATGGAACAGGCCGGCTACACCGACCAACTGGACGATTTCTTTTACCAATTGCTTTCCCAGGATCCCTCGCTGCCCTTCTGGAGTCAGTACGAGCAGCTTGCCGCCGGCGCCGGGCAGACGGAGCGGATGGTCGCTTTGGCGCGCACCGCCGCCGCCCGCGAAGATTTGAGCGACAACAAAAAAACCGCCCTGCGCGAAATCCTCTTTAAAGCCCTGCTTGCCGCCAACAATGTGGATGAAGGGGTCCAGGAGATGCGCAAACTCATCAGTGCGGGCGATAATGCCTCCGCCAATGACGATGGCGATAACACCGGCGAACTGGGTGTCAATCTGGCCAAAATTGGGATGCTCACGCAGAAGCCCGACTGGACGGAAGAAGGGATCAGCGATGCGAAAAAGTGGATTGCTTCCTCCGGGAACCAAAACCCCAATCAATGGTACGGAAATTCCGTGGAGATCTCGCTCGCCGATATTTTGTTTGAACTCAAGCGCGGTCCGGAAGCGGAGGCCGTGTTGACCGATGTCCTTGCCAGCTGCGTCTGCACCGAGAAGGCCCAGGCATCGGAAAATAACTTCAACAACAATAATCAAGGGCGCTCCCTCCTGACTGCCTTGGCCGCTCTTTATTATAAATCGGGACGGTATGCCGATGTCGTGACCTTACTTGAGCAGGCGCCTTATTGGGGGGCCGGCGACCTCAGCGATTTATCGGATGAAAACGGTTCGTCCGAAAATCCCCTGGGGATAATGTGGCTGCACGCACCCTCTGCCAGCCTGCCCCTGCTGTATATTGCGGCCAGTTCCCTCTCAGCCACCGGCCGGCCGGCCGATGCCGCCAAAATTACCAATGCCCTGCTGGATGCCAGCCCGGATTCTGACCGTGGCTACGAAATGCTGCTGGCTCGCGACGGCACCAACGCCCTCCCCAAACTTGATCAACTCTTCGCCCGCGACCAATTTGAGAAACGCCCGCTGATCTGGAAGGCCCATCTGCTGCGCCAGCAGGGAAATTTGGCGGAGGCCGAAAAAGTCATTCATCAGGCCATCACCATCGACCCTTCCGACGGCCAGTCCGGGCCGGGTGACCGCATGCGTGCCTACGCCGAACTGGCGGAAATTCGCGCCGCGCTTGGCGACCAGAAAGAAGCTGATTTTAACCGCCAAATTGTGACGGCCATCCGGGTTTCGGAACAAGCTGATCAATTTTACACCGTCGGACTTTTGAAACGCGCCATTGCGATGTATCAGGAAGGCCTGAATCATTTTTCCGACGCCTACTGCATCGAGTCACGCATGGCCATCCAGCTTGCCCAAATGGGCGATAACAAGGCTGCGGAAGAACATTATCGCCGCGCCTACGAACTCATGCCCGATAGTTTTGGCCGCGTGGAAAGCCACTGCTTCGGCTGCGAACGTGCCTTCGATGGCGAAAATGCCCAAAGCATCGCCGACAAGGTTTTCACCCAGTTGGTGGCCACCCGGCCGGACAAACCCCAGGTCCACTACCTGCTCGGCTATCTACGTGGCGCAGAGGAACGTTACAACGAGGCGCAGACAAATTATTTGGCGGCTGTTCGTCTCGACCCTGATTATCTCAACGCCTGGGTGCAGATGCAGGATGTCAGCAAACAAACCCTGATGTCCCCCCCGGAACGGGACCAGATAGTATTCAATATTTTACGCCTTGATCCCTTGCAAAGGCACGCCCAGACCGATTTTGACACTGTGACCGACCTCGCCGGCCTTTGGAATGCCGTGGCGGCGGCGGCCGCCCATCAGCCCGCGACGGCGACCAACCTGCTCACCCTTTCCGCCAGCAAACTCGTGATCGATAAAAAAGCCGCTGATTCCAGCGCCCAGGACATGAGAATGCAAACGATGGAACGGATGGAAACGGATCGTAAAAACCTTTCCCCCGCCCAGGCGGTCGCCCGAACACCCTTTGTCCAGTTGGCCGGGCAAATAATCATGGGCGGCGATTCTGATTCCGATAACTGAAACAGTCATCAGCGGCCTCCGGCTTTGCCGGAGGCCGCTGACAATTTCAACTTTTCCCCTTACTCACCCCACCACCAATCTCCGCTCCGCCTCCGTCAGTTCCTTCCACTGGCCTTCCGCCACCACCGAACGCCTTAGTTGTCCGATCCGCACGCGCAACAGCCGCAGTGTCGGATGCCCGATCGCCGCCGTCATCCGCCGCACCTGACGATTCTTCCCCTCCACCAGCTCCAGCCCGATCCAGCAGTCCGCCACGCTCTTCCGCACCCGTATCGGCGGCACCCGCGGCTCCACCCACGGCTGCGGATCCAGGTGCCACGCCCGGCACCCCAGCGTCCGCCGCCCCTGAATCAGCACCCCCGCCGCCAACGTTGCCAGCGCCGCCGCCGTCGGGATCCGCTCCACCTGCGCCCAATACTCCCGCTCATGCGCATGCCGCGGATGCAGCAGCCGCTCATTCAGCGCCGCCTCATCGCTCAACAACAGCAGTCCCTCCGAATCCGCGTCCAGCCGCCCAATCGGATACACGTTCGGCGGAAAGCCAAACTCCGCCAGCAACCGGTTCGGCGAGCCGTCCGGCGTGAACTGGCTTAGCACCTGGAAAGGTTTGTTAAAGGCGATCAGCACCCCCAATTTTTGACCAGTTACCACCTCGGACAAAGAAAAATCTTCGCGCCGCCCCAAAAAATCGCGTACGCTCACCCCGTGATTCGCAACATCATTTTCGACTGGTCGGGCACCCTCGTGGACGACCTGCCCGCCGTCCTCCAGGCCTCCAATTACGTCCTCGCCCGCGCCGGCAAGCCCCCCATGACCCTCGAACAGTTCCGGGCCGAATTCACCCTCCCGTTCAAAAAATTTTACGACCGCCATACCCCGAACATCCCCATGGGCCAGTTGGAGGAATGGTTCCACGGCGAATTCAAACGCGCCCAGGTCGCCGTCTGCGAACTCCCCTACGCCCGCGAATTCCTTGAATTCTGCCGCGCGCACAAAATTCGCACCTTTCTCCTCAGTGCCGCCCATCCCGACCATTACCGCGTCCACTGCCAGGTCACCGGCTTTGACGTCTACCTCAACCGCGCCTACACCGGTGTCCTCGATAAACGCCACACCATCCACGAAATCCTCGTCGAAAACCAGCTCGACCCCCGCGAAACCCTCTTCATCGGCGATATGGAACACGACATCGACGCCGCCAAACACGGCGGCGTCCACTCCTGCGCTGTCCTGACCGGCTACAACACCCTCCAGCAGCTCCGCGCCGCCGGTCCCGACCTCATCGCCGAGCACCTCGGCGAACTCCGCCGTATCCTCGGCCAGAACAACCTGGACCTGAAGCCCGCCGCTGATAAATTTGAGGCCGCCCATCCCCCCCTCGCCACCGTCGGCGCCCTCATCTACAGCCTCGCCGGTCACGTCCTCATGATCCGCATCGACAAATGGTCCGGCCTCTGGGGCATCCCTGGCGGCAAGATCAAATGGGGGGAAACCTCCGAAGCCGCCCTCCGCCGTGAGATCATGGAGGAAACCGCCCTTACCATTGAGAACATCAAGTTCGTCCTCGTCCAGGACTGCATCCACTCCCCGGAATTCTATCACGAGGCCCACTTCGTCCTCCTGAACTACACTTGCGTCTGCGTCGGCGAACCCCGCGTCAAACTCAATGAAGAAGCCCGTGAATACCGCTGGCTCACCCCCGCCGCTGCCTTCGAGCTGCCCCTGAATACCCCCACCCGCATCCTCCTTGAAGCCGTCCACCCAACGACCGTCCCAAAATAATATGGCCCAAATCACCATCGTCGACCTCGAAGTCGCCTACCACGTTGGCGTCCCTGATGTCGAGCGCGCTCACCCGCAGCGCCTCCTCCTTACCATCGAGTTGGAGACCGATTTCACCGCCGCCGCCCGCACCGACGATATTGCTGATACCATTGACTACTACACCATCAGCCAGCGCCTCCAGCACTACGGCGAAGGCCGCAGTTGGAAACTCATCGAAAAGCTCGCCACCGACATAGCCGACCTCATCCTCACCGAATTCCACCCCCGGCAAGTCACGGTCGAGATAAAAAAATTCCCCATCCCCCAAACCCGCCAAATCACCGTCCGCCTGACCAAACCCTGATCAGTCTTTCAGCATTTCAACCCCCTCCCACTCCGCCATCCCCTCACACCAATATAACGTCCCCGCCGCCACCTCATTCCGTGTCAGCCGCTCCTGCACCTCCGCCAACGTGAATGGCCCCGACTGCGCCCCGTTCTCGTGCAGATAAATCGTCGGCACCTCCCCCGGCGACACCTCGTTCACCCTCGCCGCCGCCTTGATCTCCGCCGGCGACAAAATATCCGTCGACGTCTCCTCCGCCTCCTGCTGCTTGCGAAACCGCAGAAAAATCCAGATCAACCCCAACCCCGTCAGCAACCCGCCCACATGCGCCCCAAATGCCGTGCCCCCGGCCGCCGCACCACCGCCCAATACGATTCCCAGCACCATCCAAAACAAATCCGACAGAAACCAGAACCCCACCGCCATCCACGCCGGCACCGAGAACTCCCCGCTTCCCGCCATCACCCGGATCAACCAGATGAAATAGAAATACTTGAAATCAATGTCTGCATTCGCCCGCAGCAACAGATACATCCCCATGCACGCACTGATCGCCCCCGACGCCCCGCCCAGCGGCACATCCGATGCAAAATGCAGCGGCGTCGACGCGATGAACGCCAGTTCCGCCACCAGCCCGCCCACCAAATAAAACAGCAGATACCACCACCGCCCGATCATATCCTCCACACAACACCCGAATAGAAACAAATAAATCATGTTCCCTGCCAGATGCACAAACCCCGCATGAACAAACATCGAAGTGAAATACGTGAACCAGACCCCCTCCGCCGGCGTCAGCCATAAATGCTGCATGACCCACAAATCGCTCGCGCCATCCGTATTGAAGGAATAAATCAGCGTGACCAGCCGGACGAGAGTGTTGACACCGATGAGAGAAAGCGTCACCACCGGCCACCTTTCGGTGCGGTAATTCATCCCCACAGGCACGGCAATAAACATGGTTCTGAGAGGTTCTTGAGCTCCTGAAATACAACCCTAAAACCCCACTGAGTCAAGTTCGGGTTTTACCCCATGAGCAAACTCCGGTTAATCGCGTAGCTTCGTCTGAAATGGGATGGCGGCCGTGATGACCGGTTCAATGTTTCGTCGCCTTTCCAGAAACCATTCTTCATCGCCGTCATAAAACCATGAGTCCGCCAGAAATAAAACACGTCTTGTTGACGGGAGCCAGCGGTTACGTCGGCGGACGATTGCTCGTCGAATTACAGCGGCAAGGCCGGGCGGTTCGTTGTCTCGCGCGCCGCCCTGAATTTCTTTCGCCCAAAGTCGCGCCGACAACCGAAGTGGTGGCCGGCGACGTGTTGGATCGGGACAGTCTTGCGTCGGCCCTGCGCGGCATCGGGACAGCTTATTATTTGGTGCATTCCATGGCGGCCAAAGATTTCGAAGGAACTGATCGTTTGGCCGCCCGCAACTTTGCCGAAGCGGCGCGGGCTGCGGGGGTGCAAAGAATCATTTATCTCGGCGGCCTCGGTGCCGGCGGTGAACTCTCGTCGCACTTGCGCAGCCGGCAGGAAGTGGGGGACATTTTGCGCTCCACCGGCGTGCCGGTCATCGAGCTTCGTGCCTCGGTCATCATCGGTTCCGGCAGCCTGTCATTTGAAATGATTCGCGCGCTCGTCGAACGTCTGCCCATGATGATTGCGCCCAAATGGGTGGCGGTGCTCACCCAGCCGCTCGCCATCAATGGCCTGTTGCAATATCTCCTGGCCGCCGGTGATTTAAGCGGCCGGAAAAGCCAAGTTTTTGAAATCGGCGGCCCGGACCGGGTTTCTTATGGTGATTTGATGCGGGAATATGCGCGGCAACGCGGTTTGCGCCGGCTGCTGATCCGTGTCCCGCTGCTGACCCCGCGATTATCCAGCCTTTGGCTCGGCCTCGTGACCCCCCTCTATGCGCGCATCGGCCGCAAACTCATTGACAGCATCCGCAATCCCACCGTGGTGCGCGACGATTCTGCCTTGCAGGTGTTTGCCATCCACCCCTTGGGCGTTCGCGCGGCGATTGCCAGCGCCTTGCGCAATGAAGACCAGGAAATGGCGGCGACGCACTGGTCCGATGCGCTGTCATCTGGGGGCACCTCGCGATCATGGGGCGGAACGCGCTTTGGCAACCGGCTGATCGATTCACGCTGTCTGCACGTGAAGGTTCCACCCGCGCAGGCCTTCGCACCCATCCGCCGGATCGGCGGGGCGACCGGCTGGTATTATGCGAACTGGCTTTGGCGTCTGCGCGGCTGGCTGGATTTGCTGGTCGGCGGCGTGGGCCTGCGCCGCGCACGCCGTGATCCTGACAAACTCCGGACCGGGGACGTGGTCGATTGCTGGCGGGTCGAAGCCCTGGAACCGGACTGGCGTCTGCGGCTGACAGCCGAAATGAAATTACCCGGCCGCGCCTGGCTGGAATTTGAAGTGGTCGCCTGCGGAAACGGATCAGAGATTCGCCAGACCGCCAGTTTTGATCCGGTGGGATTTTGGGGATTGGCCTATTGGTATGCGGTCTATCCGCTCCACGAATTGGTGTTTGGCGGAATGTTGCAGGGCATTGGCAGGGCCGCCATCGGCCCAAAATAAAACGGTTTTTTGCTTTCGGCTTTTCTTTGTCTTACTCCGGCAACTGCCGCAACGTCGTCTTCAGAATCTTCCCCGTCGCATTCCGGGGCAGGGCGCTCACGAACACAATCCGTCGCGGCACCTTATAATCGGCGATCTTCTTCCGCACGAACTCCAGCAGCTCCCGCTCATCCAAAGTCACGCCCTCATTCGCCGCCACAAACGCCATCGGCTGCTCCCCGCGCCGCGCATCCGGCCGCCCGATCACCGCCGCCTCCTTCACCCCGGGATACTGATAGATGACCTCTTCAATCTCCCGCGGATACACATTGTTCCCATTGACCAGCAGCATGTCCTTCTTCCGGTCCGTGATGAAAAAATACCCGTCCGCATCGTGATAACCCACATCGCCCGTCAACAGCCAGCCTTGGCGAAACACCGCCGCCGTCTCCGCCGGATGATTCCAGTACCCCAGCATAACATTGCCGCCGCGCACGCATAATTCCCCCACCTCACCCGCCGCCAGAATCTGCCCGCCTTCATCCTGCACCGTCAGTTCCACATGTGCGATGGGAATGCCGATGGACCCTGCCTTGCGCACGCCATGGATCGGGTTCTTCGCCACCACCGGACTCGCCTCGCTCAACCCATAACCCTCGATGAGCGGGATGCCATACTTCGCCTCGAAGTCCTGGAGCACCTGTAAGGGCAGGGGGGCCGACCCGCTTATGCAGAGGCGGAACGGCAGCGGGATCGGCGTCGGCGAACTCGCCAGCGCCCGATAGAACGGCGGGATGGCTGGCAGAATCGTCGCCCGCCGCCCACACAATTCCTGCATGATCAGTTTCGGCTGGCTCAATGACTTCACCAGCACAATCGTCCCGCCCACCAGCAACGGCAGCAGCACCCCCACCGTCATCATGTAACTATGAAACAACGGCAGCACCACCGCCATGCGGTCCTCATGCACCGTCTCCAGCACAATCCGGCAGCTTTCCACATTATGCAGCAGATTGCCATGGGAAAGCATCGCGCCCTTCGGCCGGCCGGTGGTGCCGGACGTATAGATGATCACCGCCAGATCCACCTCCGTGCGGTCCGTCGCCAACAGCCGGGACTTCTCCGGAGCCAGCTTCCCATCCTCTGTCGGCGGAAACGTCTCCACGGCAAACACCTTCAACCCCGGCCGGGCCGCCAGCAACGCCGGTCCATGCGCCAGCAGTTCCTGCTCCGTGATGATCACGTCAATGCCCGCATCCTGTAAGATATAATTGACCTCGTCCGGCTTTAAGAAATTATTGATCGGCACCAAAACCGCTCCCGCTCCGAGGATGCCAAAGACTGCCGTGATGAATTCCGGCCGGTTGTTGAGCCAGAGCGCAACGCGATCCCCCGGTTTGACCCCAAATCGGGCGGTTAATTCCCCGGCCAAGGTTTCAGCTCCGGCCAGCAGGGCGGCGTAGGTCCACTCGCTTTCCCCCCAGCAAAGGGCGGTTTTGTCACGGCGCAGACCTGCCGACTGGGCAAAGGCGATGGCAAGATTCATGGCCAAACATTACGGAATCTCCCGGCGGACTGGCAAAGAATTTCCCAAAAACTTTGTGCCCGGCCAAGTTTTTGGGTAAACATATCCGGGTGATTGACACCGATTCCAAACTGGCGGCCCTGCTGCCGGCCCTGGCCGCCGCTCCCTGGCTGGCTGTGGACACCGAAGCGGACAGCTTGCACGCCTATCCGGAGAAGGTCTGCCTCATTCAAATTAGCACCACTGCCGGGGATGAATTGATCGATCCGCTGGCCCGGATGGATTTGACCCCGCTGTTCACCGTCTTTCAAGCCCATGAACTCATCCTGCACGCCGCGGATTACGACCTGCGGCTGTTGCGCAAACATCATGAGTTCGTGCCGTCCGCCATTTTTGACACCATGCTTGCCGCCCGATTATTGGGCGAGCGTCAGTTTGGCCTGGGCGCCCTGGCGGAGAAGTTCCTGGGGGTGAAGCTCGACAAAGGCTCCCAAAAAGCCGATTGGGCCCAGCGTCCGCTGACCGAACGCATGGAGATCTACGCCCGCAACGACACGCATCATCTCAAACTCCTCGCCGACAAGCTCCGGCATGAGCTCGAGCAAAAAAACCGCCTGTCGTGGCATCAAGAATCCTGTGCGCAGTTGATCGCTGAATGCGCCCGGCCCGTGTTCGTCGATCCCGATGCCATCTGGCGCATCAAAGGCAGCCACGGTTTGGATCGTCGGGCCATGGCCGTCCTCCGGGCGCTCTGGCACTGGCGGGAAACCGAGGCCATCGCCATGTGCCGGCCGCCTTTTTTTATCCTGAACCACGAGCGCATGGTGGAAATCGCCGCCGCCGCCGCTGCGCAACAACCCGTGGAGCCGTTGGTGCCGCCCCGCATGAACCCCCGTCGTCACGACGGCCTGCGCTTGGCCGTCCGGGCCGGTCTGGCCGTGCCCGCCACCGAACTGCCTGTCATCATCCGTCAACGATTCAACCGCCCCTCCGAGGCCGAATTCAAGCGGTTCCGCGAACTGGAAAAAATCCGCGATGCCCACGCCACCGAACTGGGTTTGGACCCGACCTTGATCGCCAGCAAGTCCACCTTGGGCGATCTGGCGCGTGATTGGGAAGGCACTGCCGTCGGCCTGATGAACTGGCAGCGGGAACTGCTCAAATAGGCCGGTTTGGGTCGCCACCTGTGTGCTGGATAAACCGCTTCGGTGCATCCGGTGCAATAAATGCGTTGGCATTGACAATTTCGTTCTGGAATTCTTCGTTGACGCCGGGGCAATCATCAGTAGAATTTCCCCATTGATTTAAGGAAATAAATCCGACAAATAAATAAAAAACTATGGCAATTAAAATAGCAATTAATGGGTTTGGTCGTATTGGTCGCCTGGTCTTTCGCGCCATCGCCGAACAAGGACTCATCGGCAAAGAAGTGGAAATCGTCGCCGTTGGTGATATTGTGCCGGCCGACAACCTCGCTTACCTGCTTAAATACGATTCGATCCAGGGCCGTTTCCACGGCACGGTGGGTTCCAAGAAATCCGGCCCGGAAAAGAGCGAAGACGATGTGCTCATCGTCAATGGCAAGGATATCTTCGTGGTCAGCGCCCGCACGCCGGCTGAATTGCCCTGGAAGGCGCTGGGCGTCGATGTGGTGATCGAATCCACCGGCTTGTTCACCGATGCCGACAAGACGAATCCCAAGTCCGCCTACGGTCACATCACCGCCGGCGCCAAGAAAGTCATCATTTCCGCCCCGGCCAAAAACGAGGACATCACCGTCGTTGTGGGTGTGAACCATGAAAAGTATGATGCCTCCAAGCATAATGTGATTTCCAACGCGAGCTGCACGACCAACTGTCTGGCACCCGTCGTTCATGTGCTGTTGAAGGAAGGTTTCGGCATCGAGGAAGGCCTGATGACGACCATTCACAGCTACACGGCCACCCAAAAAACCGTGGACGGTCCGAGCAAGAAGGACTGGAAGGGTGGACGCAGCGCGGCCATCAATATCATTCCCTCCACCACCGGCGCCGCCAAGGCGGTCGCCTTGGTTTGTCCCGAAGTGAAGGGCAAATTGACCGGCATGGCCTTCCGGGTGCCCACGCCGACCGTATCAGTCGTTGACTTGACCGTCAAAACGGTCAAGGACACCAGCTACGCGGATATCTCCGCCGCCATGAAGAAGGCCAGCGAGACCTATCTCAAAGGCATTTTGGAATACACCACGGATGAAGTGGTCAGCAGCGATTTCATTCACAGCCCGTCATCCTCCATCTTTGATGCGGGTTCCGGCATTGAATTGAACAAGCGCTTCTTCAAGCTCGTGAGCTGGTATGACAACGAATGGGGTTATTCCAACCGCGTGGCCGACCTCCTGAAGTACATCATCGGCAAAGGCCTGTAATCTCCGGCCAATTTCCAAGGCGATCCGGCAACGGATCGCCTTTTTTTATGCTCTAATCCGCCTCCGGTTCATCCAAATGCTTCCCGGGCGGGAGGCTGGCATACTTCTCCAAGTGCTCCGGTTGCAGCGGTTCGGACACCTTATGCTCCTCGTTAAACCATTGGCCCAGATCGATGAGCCGGCAACGGGAGGAACAAAACGGGCCGGTTGGGCCGGCAAACCAGTCGCCCTTCTTTTTGCATACCGGGCAGCGAACTGCCGTGGGCAAATTATTTGGTTTCGCGGGCAAGGACTTTTAAATCGTTGATTACATGGAAGGTGGGGCCGTAAGCAGCCCCGCCATTTTCCAGGATTTGTTGAAAATTGTCGGAAACGGTCTGGAACTGGTCGGGGGCCAGATGCGCGCCGTTGGCGACGGCGTGGAGATACTGGGCCAGTTTTTGATAATGCGGCTGCAACCCTGGCTTGCCGGCAATGGCCGCCTGCAGGTCACCCGCGAGCTTGGCGATTATCTCCGGCGAGGGTTGCGTGCCGGTGGCTGCGGCCGTCAGATCATTCGTGAGCGCGGCGGTCGGCGGGGTGTTGGTGTTCAACTCGGCCAAATCCTTCTTCAAGTTGGCGATGTTTTGCATCGTGGCCGCCAACACCGGATTGACGGGCGTGGGCGCAGGGGCCGGCGCGGCGGCTGGCGGCTGGGAGATCGAATCATCCGTGCGCTGGCTGGCAGCCTCGGTCTGGTTCACGGCCCGGCGGGCCTGGTTGAGGGACGCATTATAAGGGTTGGCCTGCGCGAGGTTGGCCGCGCCGACGGCCACACACAACCAGAGGATGGCTTTCATAATTTCATTAGTTTTTGGTGACGACACCATGTTGCATCAGCAGGGAAATATAATCGACCATGATATTATCCGTCTCTTCCAAAAGCGGGTCAAGGTCCGGCTGATTTTTCACCGTGATGGTGTCCACCGAGAAGGACCCGGTGCCGGACCCGCCCGAAGGCGAATTCGTGGCGAAGAATGTATTGGTCGTCCCGCCTTTGATGAGGTCGTAGCGGACCACCGAGAGCGATTGATTCGTGGTCGTGGAGACTGTGTTCGTTTCCAGGATTCCCGGATAATAGACGGGCGCGGGCAGTCCGGACTTGCCGGCATCGTCCAAACTCAGGTTGTAAACGGTGATATTTTTAGGCGGCCGGGCCGCGTGCTCCTTTTCCCGGGCCGTCTGCCGGGCTAGGTTGACCCGCCGGTCCTTGATGGCCTGACTTTCATTCAGCGTGATGGTTTTATCCGCATCCAACTTTTTGATCTCCTCAATGTCCTGACGGATATAATTGAAATCCTGATTGGTGGCGACCCGGGTCGCCGATTCACGGCTCAAGTCAGCCACATACGGCTGAACCAGATTAAATTTCTCATACTGTGCGGCCGGGATGGGATCCAGCCGCAACGGGTTGTCCAATGTGGATTCGCTCTCGATGTCGGAGTTGAAATCCAGTGGGTCGGGCAGGATGATGTCCGGCACCACGCCCCTGAACTGCGTGGTGGCGCCACTGATCCGGTAAAAGGCGCGGATGGTGACCTTGAGCTCGCCCGGGTCATTCGTCGCGGTGGGCGTGGCCGGCCAGACAAATGGCCGCAGTTGATTGAGGCTTTGCACCGTGCCTTTGCCAAAACTTGAAGAGTCGCCCACAATGAAGGCCCGGTCATAATCCTGCAGCGCGGCGGCGGCGATTTCCGAGGCCGAGGCGCTGTACCGATTGATCATCACCGCCAACGGTCCGTCATAAAGAATTCCCGGATTCGGGTCCGAATCCACCGTGACACCTTCATCCGAACGCGCCTGCACCACGGGACCATCCTTGATGAACAGACTGGTAAATTTCACGGCTTCCTCCAGCGAACCGCCCGGATTGCTCCGCAAATCAAGTATGATGCCGTTCACCCGCTCCTGCTTGAGCTTCTTGACCAGCTTTGCGACATCCACGGAGGTAAATTTCGGCGTGGCCTGGTCTTGGCTGTTGGCTTCCCCGCCCACCGGCGCATAAAACGATGGCAGATCAATCACGCCCAGCCGGTTGGTCCCACCCTGGCCGTCAGGTATTTCAATCAGCTTGGCCCGGGCGGCCTGATCATCCAGCTTGATCTCATCCCGCACCAGCGCAACGATTTTCCGCGCGGCCCGGTCATCGGCCGGGCTGATGGTCAACCGCACTTCCGTGCCCTTGGTGCCGCGGATGAGTTGCACCACCTTGCCCAACTCCATGCCGACAACATTGACCGGCTGGTTCGTGCCTTGCGCCACCGCCACCACGCGGTCCTTTTCCCGCAGCTTTTTGCTCTTATCAGCAGGTCCGCCGACGAGGAGCTTCGTGATGGTGCAATACCCGTCGTCCTCCATGAGTTGGGCCCCGATGCCGAACAAGGAAAGATTCATATTGATCGAAAAATCTGCCGCATGTTCCGGATTAAAATAATCCGAATGCGGATCGTAGGCATGCGTGAGGCCATTCAGATAGGATTGCAAAACATCCGTGCTGTCCCAGTTCGTGAAAATATGCAGTTCCCGCTGGTACCGGCGGGTCAGGGTGTCCGTGATGTTTGTGGCGGCGGTCTTGGGCAGCTTGACCACCAGATTGCCGTTGGTGACGGTGATTTCCTGGCTCAATTTCTCCATGAGATAATCGTATTTGAGCTGTTGTGCCCACAGGGCCTCAGCCTCGGTCAAATCCTTCGGGTACGGTGCGTGACGGCGGTCGATGGCGATCCGGTCGTCCGTGTTGAACTTGAAATGATCCTTCTTCAGCAGGGCCGAAACATAGTCGTCATGCTCTTGCAGACGAACAAGAAAACGCCGGTAAATCTGAAAGGCCGGGTCCAGGTTGGCCACTCCGTCCGGTCCGCCGACCGTCAGCTTGTCGAGATTGGTGCGGTAGTGGGAAAATTCGGCTAGGTCCGTTTGGAGGAAATTTTCATGACGCGAATCCAGCGAATCCAGATAGCCGTCAAAGAATTTTCTCGAGATGTCCGCATCCATTGGCCGGTGGGAGTAATGATATTGCTCCAGCAGCCGGGCCGTGACGTAGCCAATGCGCGGGTCATTCGGACCCGGCACGAGCCGGTCGGTTCCTGCCGTCGCCGGCGGGGTGGCGGGGAGGGTTATTTTTTGGCACGTGGCGCAACTGGCGATGAAGAATATTCCCAGCAGGATCACCGGTGCTACAATAATGAAAGTTTTAGTTTTCGGATAACGCATGATAATAGGCACAACTTCGACCCAATATATCCAGATTTGTTCAGTAATGAAAACAATTTACGACAATGTTGGAACGATGGGATACCCTCCGCCAGAATGATTTTCGCAAAAAAAACCGGACTTTTGACCCGAAAACTTGCCTTTTTGACCCTTCCCGGCCATTTTTGCCGTGAATGGAACAATTTTTCAAACGTTTTGCCCGGGGCGAACTCCGTTTGGGCCGGATTGAAGCCTTCAGCGACGGCGTTTTTGCCATTGTGGTCACCCTTTTGGTGCTGGACCTGCATGTTCCCTCCTTGGGCGATCACGCCAAAAATCCCGCTGAATTGGGCCGCCAATTGCTGGCGCTCCTGCCTCAATTTCTGAGCTGGATCATCAGTTTTGTCATCGTCTGTAAATTTTGGTTGAACCATCACCATCTGCTTGGGTTGGCGCGCCATGCCAATTACGCCATGGTCTGGCTCAATTCCATTTTCCTCATGTTCCAATCCTTCGTCCCTTTTCCCACCGCCCTGATGGGCCAATATCCCGCCAATCCGCTGGCGGTCAGCCTGTTTGGTGCTGTGATGGCGCTTAACACCGTTTTGTTTATAGCTCTGGATGCCTACATCCGGCGCAATTTGCTCAAGCCTGAGTTCATTGGCTCCCAAGTTCCCCATGGCATCACCAAAGCCTTCGTTGGTCCGGCCGGCTATCTGTTGGGAGCCGGTCTCGCCTGGGTCAATCCCTGGTTATCTTTTCTTTGTTATCTCATCACGCCTTGGTTTTATATCACCCCGCCGGCGGCAGCGCCCATTGAATCCCAGGCTTGATGCCCGGTAGTGAAGCGCGGCTTTTCCATTGCAATGCTAAAATAAAAATCAATATAATCAGAAGGTAATCAGCCTAGGAATGGTGCCTGTTTTGCCACGCTGGTCAGCAAATCAAAAAAATGACGCCCTACATCAAGCCGCCGCTCCATAAACGAATCTTTCGCCGTATCGTTCTGTTGGAATATGTTTTCCCGGTGGTTGAATGGATCGCTTTTCTCATCCAAAAAAAGGATATTGCCCGCCGTCAGGCGGACGATTCCTTGAAGCTCCACCTCGGGTGCGGGCCGCATCTGCTGCCCGGCTGGATCAACGGCGACATGGAATTATATCCGGGCGTTCTGCCCCAAAAACTGCCGCGGGGTCTCAAATATTTTGCGTCCGATTCCGTCCGCTGCATCTACTGCTCCCATTTTGTCGAGCATCTCGATTACCCCGGTGACGCCCTGGCGTTTCTGCAGGAATGTCGCCGCATCCTCCGGCCCGGCGGCGCCCTGCGGATCATCGTGCCGGGCATCGAACCCATCCTCCGCGCTTATGTGGCGGACAACCAGGTATTTTTCAAGCTGCAGGCGGAGATGCACCCGGCCGATTGCACCACCAAGCTGGAGCACCTGATGTATGCCCTCCAACAGGAAGGCCAGCACAAATACGGGTATGACTATGAAACCATGGCCAAGCTGCTGGGACGGGCGGGTTTCAAAAAAGTCTATCCGGGCGAATATAATACCAGTCCGGTCGAGGATTTGCGGATCGAATACCGGGTCGCCCGGGATGAAACCGGTGCGCAAATTGATTTGTGCGTGGAAGCGATAAAAACCTGACCGGCGCGCCCGGCTGGCAGCGGGGCGTGCGTGCGTGATCATGCGCAAATATTTATACGTCATCAATATCGGGATTCAGAGCAACCTCACGTACCGCTTCAATTATCTGGCGCGCACGTTGTTCAGCTTTATCCCCCTTTTCGCCATGGTCTCCCTCTGGCGGACGGTCTATGCCGGTGGCGGTCAGGAACATTCCGGCTACGACCAGGCCCAGATCATTTTTTACTACCTCCTGGTGGCCGTGGTCGATGTCCTCACGGCGGTCAATGAGGATGACTGGCAGATCGCCGCCGACATCCGGGAAGGCAATATCAGCCAGTTTTTGCTGAAACCCGTGGATTATCTCACCTACCGGCTCTGTCTCTTTGTTTCCGGCCGGCTCGCTTACGTCGCCATGGCCGCGCTCCCGCTGGCGCTCTTTATCTTCTGTTTCCGCTCCAATGTGGCTCCGCCGGCCAGTACGGAGGCCATGCTGGCCTTTCTGATTTCATTGGTCCTGACTGCGCTCCTCCAGTTTTTCACCTCCTATGCCATGGCCATGCTGGCCTTCTGGTTGCTCGAAATATCCACGTTCATTTTCATCCTCTTTGCCTTCGAATATCTCGCCAGCGGACATCTGTTTCCCCTGGATATGCTCCCGCCCACGCTGCAACACATCTTGGCCTTCACCCCCTTTCCTTATCAGATGTATTTCCCTGTCAGCATTTATCTCGGCCGGATGACCGGTCCGGCCTTGGCCGGCGGCCTGCTCATCCAACTGGCCTGGGTCGCCGCTGCCTACCTCCTGGCCCGCTTCATGTGGCACCGGGGCATCAAGAAATACGCCGCCTTTGGCGGCTGAACCATCGCATGAATCTCAAACGTTATCTCCTCCTTTACGTCGCGTTATGGAAAAACTCCGTCACGCGCGAAATGTCCTTCAAGGGCAACTTCCTCCTGTGGATCGTGGTCGAACTCCTCTGGTTTGGGCTCCAGTTAAGTTTTGTCGGCGTCCTGTTCCGGCAGACCCAGGTCGTCGGCACCTGGAATCAATGGCAGATGGTGATGCTCGTCGGGGCGAGCAACTTCATCCAGCAGGTTTACCAGGCCTTCTTTCTCACCAATTGCACCAACCTGTCTGAGCTCATCCGAACGGGCAAAATGGATTTCCTCCTGCTCCTGCCTGTTAACACCCGGTTCATCGTTTCCCTGCGGCAGGTGGACCTGGGCGCCTTCATCAACGCCCTGTTCGGCTTGTGCGTCATGATTTATGCGGCCGCAAAATTGCAGTTACATCCCGGCCTACTGACGGTGCTGGGGTTTGGCTGCCTGTGCTTCGTGGGCGTCCTCATTCATTATTCCCTCATGTTCATGCTGGCGGCCATCGGGTTCTGGACCGTGCGTGCCCAAGGCATCGTCTGGGGTTACTACAACCTGTTCAATATCGCGCGCATGCCCGATGAAGCCTTTCACGGCGTCTTCAAGGCCATGTTCACCTTTGCGTTGCCCGTGCTGCTCGTCTCCAATGTCCCCGTGTGTCTGTTGGCGGACAAACTCGTCTCGCCGGCCGCGTTGCTTTCCCTGTTGGCGCTCGGCCTCGTCTGGGCCGCCATCTCCGAATGGTTCTGGCGGTTCTCCCTGCGCCATTATACCAGCGCCAGTTCCTAAGCGGCGAAAATGCCATTGTCCCGCCGGTCGGCTTCTTCTACCTTTTGAAGATGAACTATATCGCACGTTTCCAAGTTCTCGTTCTGGCTCTGGGGTTGGCCTGTGCCGCCAAGTCAGCTCCGGCCCAGACCACCAATGCCGCCCCGGTCGTGGTGGCGGCGGAAAACACCGCCACCAATCCCGTGCCCCGCGATGCCAACTGGCTTAAGCGGCATGAAGGCTTCGTGAAAATCGCCCAGGCCGGCGGGGTGGATCTGCTCTTTCTAGGGGATTCCATCACCGACTACTGGCGCAACCGTGGTTCCAATGTCTGGCTGGACAGCTATGGTGCCCGGCACGCCGCCAACTTCGGCATCAGCGCCGATCGCACCCAGCATGTCCTCTGGCGCATTGACCACGGTGAACTCGACGGCATCAAGCCCAAAGTCGTGGTCCTGATGATTGGCACCAATAACACCGGGAAGGAAAAGGATGGCAGCCCGCGTAATTCAGTCCCGGAGGCCATTGCCGGGGTGCAGGCCGTCGTGGCGGACATCCGGGCCAAATTGCCGGACACCAAAATTCTCCTGCTCGCCATTTTCCCCCGCAGTACGCTTGACGATCCCCAGCGCGCCCAGGTCGCGCTCATCAACACCGTGATCGCCAAATTGGATGACGGGAAAATGGTCCGCTTTTTGGATATCGGCTCAAAATTTCTCACGACTGACGGCACCTTGCCCAAGACCATCATGCCTGATCTGTTACACCCCAATGCCCGGGGTTATCAAATCTGGGCGGATGCTATTGAGCCCACCTTGGCGGATATGCTGAATTAAGCGGCCCCTATTTGCCGAGCGCCTTGGTCACCGCCTGATCCAGATTCTCCGCCGTCACGTTCCGGGCCAGGATGGTCCCGTTGGTGCTGATCAGGATGTTGGCCGGAAGTTCTTCGATCGCATATTTGACGGCCAGCTTGTTTTGCCATCGCAGGCCGTCAAAATATTGGGGCCAGACTATGTGGTTTGTCTGGGTGTAAGCCAGCATCGTGTCCTTGTCCACGTCCATGCACACCCCGATGACTTCCAGACCCTGGGCATGATACTTGTCATAGGTCGCCACCACGGTCGGCATATCGGTCCGGCACAGCGGGCACCAGGTCGCCCAAAAATCAACCAGCACCACCCTCCCTTTGTAACCACCCACTGACAAGGGCGCACCCGTCAGAATATTCGTCTCCGCGAAATCCGGGAACGGACCGCCGTCTTTTATGGTCACCCGGGATCGCTTTGACATCGCCTGCTCGTCCAGCATGGCCAGCAACGGCCCCAGCTTGGAGGCGATCGAGGTGTCGGGATAATTTTGTTGGACCTGCAAAATAAATGTTTTGGCCGTTTCCGGGTCATCAAAAATCTCGGCATAGATCATCCCTTTCATCATGATGATATGGGCCGCCTGTTCTGTCCGTTTGCCCCCTTCGGCAGCGAGCAGCCTGTCAAATTGCGCAAGGTCATCCGCCAGTGCCGCCGGCGTCCGTTTGCCGGCGGCCACATCCGCCCGGATTGTCGCCACCAAAGCTGTCAGCCCGGTCGCGCTGGTGGCCGTGTCCTGCGCCCGGATCATGGGGCCGGTGCCCGCCAATGCGGCGGCCAGCACGAGGGTGATGATGTGGGATGAACGGAATAATCTCATAAAATCAAAGTGGCTGCGAGCCGCGGTCAGCAAATCACCCCGCCGGGACCGCTGCAAGCCAATTTTTTAAAATGGTCCTAAATTTTTTTCCAGCCCACGATGAAGTATACCAGCTATCTGCGGAAAGTTCCTGATTTGCCCGAAAAGGGGCCTCAAGTTCGCCGGCGTGTCTTCTTTGGTTTGACCGTATCGTCCGCCGCCACCTTGGATTGCCCTGCGCGCCCAGTCGACCAGTTCCAGGGCGCATTCCAGCACCTCCGGGGGCACCTCGTAATACCTCATCGTCAACGTGCGCCCCCGTGATTCATAGGTGAACGGTCCCATGCCCCGTTCCACGTAGGCCGCCCGCGATGACTCGTTCAATTTGAAAAACAACCGCCCCTCATCCAGAATGCCAAAAAACCGGTCCGCCTGATACAGCCCATGCGCGCCAAACATCGCCTTGGCCCGCACCTCCGGCAACGCCCCCAGTTGGTCCAGCACAAACTCCTTGAACGAGTCGTCCGGCATCGGATTCAACCCTTCTGCTCCACCTTCGCCCAGTTGTCCTTCAACGTGATCGTCCGGTTGAACACCAGCTTCCCGGGCACGCTGTCCTTGTCCAGGGCGAAATAAGCCAGCCGTTCAAATTGATACCGCGTGTCCGCTTCCGCCCCGCTCAAAGACCGCTCGCATTGCGCCGTGATGACCTCCAGCGAATGCGGGTTAAGGTGCGTCTTGAAATCGCCGTCCGCATCCGGTTCCGGCACCGTGAACAGCCGGTCATAGAGGCGCACCTCGGCCGGTATCGCCTGCGCCGCGCTCACCCAATGGATCGTCCCCTTCACCTTGCGGCCTGATGTCGCCCCACCGGTCTTGCTGTCCAAATCCGCCGTGCAGCGCAGTTCCACCACGTTCCCCTTGGCGTCCTTGACCACTTCCTCGCACTTGATGATGTACGCGTATTTCAGCCGGACCTCACCGCCGGGCTTGAGCCGGAAAAATTTCGGCGGTGGCACCTCTTTGAAATCATCCTGTTCAATGTACAGTTCCCGGCTGAACGGCACCGCGCGCGTGCCTGTCTCCGGCGCCTCCGGATTGTTGATCGCCGTCAGCTCCTCCACCCGGTCCGCCGGATAATTCGTGATCACCACTTTTAACGGCCGCAGCACCGCCAGCCGCCGCTGCGCCCGGCGGTTCAGATTCTCCCGGATCGCATGCTCCAGCACCGCCACATCCGTCGTACCGTTGTATTTGGTGATCCCGATGTGATACGCAAACGCCCGCAGCGCCTCCGGCGTCACTCCCCGGCGCCGCAGCCCGCTGATCGTCGGCATCCGCGGATCATCCCAGCCGTTCACCAGCCCCTCATTCACCAGCTGCATCAGCTTCCGCTTGCTCATCACCGTATAACCCAGGCTCAGCCGGGCGAACTCATATTGGTGGGGCAGGGGACGGGGCAGGTTCAGGCTCTCCAAAATCCAGTCGTAAAGCGGCCGGTGCACCTCAAACTCCAGCGTGCAGATGCTGTGCGTGATGCCTTCCAGATAATCGCTCAGGCAATGCGCAAAGTCATACATCGGGTAGATGCACCAGGCGTTCCCCGTATGATGATGCTCCGCGTGCCGGATGCGGTAAATCAGCGGGTCACGCATCCAGATGTTCGCCGCCGCCACATCGATCTTCGCCCGCAACGTCCGCGTGCCGTCCGGAAACTCCCCTGCCCGCATCCGCGCAAACAGATCCAGGTTCTCCGCCACGCTCCGGTTCCGGTACGGGCTCTCCTTCGCATTCCGCCGGTAATCATCCGTCTCCTCCGGCGTCAGGTCACACACAAAAGCCTTCCCCGCCTCGATCAATGCCACGGCATAACTATAAATCTCCGCGAAATAATCCGACGCATAGAACGGCTCCAGCGCCCCGTCGCCGCCCGGTTTCGGCACCACATATTCCAGCACATGATCCGGCCGACCATTGCTCGTCACCGCCTCGGGACGCATCCCCTTCGGCTTGTAACCCAGGCGGTCATCCGCCCAGCCCCCGATCAGCCAGTTCACGTCCGCCTGGATCGAATCCACATATTCCACGTCCTCCTTCGTCGGGTTCGTGTCATCCATCCGCAGGTTGCAGATGCCCTCAAATTCCCGCGCGATTCCGAAATTCAGGCAGATGCTCTTCGCGTGCCCGATGTGCAGGTACCCGTTTGGTTCCGGCGGAAACCGCGTGTGGATGTGCGGATACTTCTGCTCGGCGACATGGCCGGCGACGATGTCACGTATAAAATCCGTCGGCCGGGTTTCCGGCACCGGGGTGGCGGTGGTTTCCAAACTCATATATTTGAACCAGCGTAACAAACGCTCCGCCCAATGTCCAACCGGCAGGCGATCCCAGGACAATATTCTACCAATATATCGCAAAATGTTGTTGGTGAAATCGCTTGGGTCGGACGATAGTGATGCAAACCCACAAGTCCGGCGAACTTGGATAATTTTGCCGGGCGTATCTTGACACTGCCCCCGATTCTTAAGTGATTGATTTGCAAACAAATGTCGTTTCGTTGGCGCGAATCCGCACCTTGGCCCCGGAAAACAAGCCTTTTCATCCCTCTTTCCCATCAATCTAGACAGGCCCGGTGCAAACAACGCGATTTCTGCCTAGGGCAGTGTCAAGATGTGACCAATTTTGCCTTGATTACAACTAAAATCTTGGCTTTATGGCGTTTTGGGTTAAACTGTTGAGCCGGACTAGGCTATGATAATATTTTATGTAACGTATAAAGTTGCTTGCCAGGCAACCGTTGATGTCTCCCCCGGCAATGGCGTATGTCGGCCCGTTTTGACGATGGGGCACGAGTCACGCGGCGGGTAAAATAGTTTAGTAGAATTACCGGATGTGCAATTAGTCGGTAAAATTGACAGTAAGTCGATGCGACGGCACAAGTCACATGTCAACCGTTTCGTCCTGATTCGCGGCATCATTCTGATGCTGGTGGCCGTCCCATATTGGGATGCCGCCCGGGTCTTCGCCGTCGCCCCCGGGTCCCTCGCTTTCACCCTGCGTTTGGGCAGCCAATATTTCAATACCCCCGGCGTCACCGGCAAGTTTCTCGTTCTCGCAGGACAGCCTGCCCAAGAGGCCGTCGTCATACGCAGCCAGACCGACGGCGGCATCTGCCAGTCCGACCTGGCTGCCGCCACCTGGATACCCTACGATGGCATCATCCGGCTCAACCTCGGTGCCACCGACGGCGTGTACAACGTCATGCTTGGGTTAAAGGGTGCCGGCTCGTCCGCCAGCCCCGTGTGGACCGGCACCGCCGTCACCCTGCTGAAAAAATCCGCCGGCCTTACCCTGAAGGAACCGGCCGCCCAAGTGGTCACCCAGCCCTACCTGCAAGTGTACGGCTGGTCCCCAAATCCTCTCGCCACCGTCGAATACGGGATCAGCAACGCCGACCGCGTTGTCACCGCCCAGCCCGCCCTGTTATTGGCCGATAGCAACCGTTATCCCTTTCACTGCGTGGACCTGCTGTTGGACAACGGATTGAACATCATTAACTTACGCTCAACCGACCTCGCCGGCAACGTCTTCACCACCAACCTCACCGTCACTCTGGATTATTCCCGGGCCGTCCGCCCCATCGTTCGCCTCGTTTGGCCGCAGAACGGCCATGAACTCTGCGGCGACAGCTTCACCCTGAGCGGCTGGGTGGATGACGACTCTTCCTCGGTCACCGCCGCTATTACGGATACCAACGGCAACACCCGCGAAATTCCCGGCTCCGTCGAGCGCGATGGCAACCTCTGGGTCGAGGACATCCCCCTGTCCGGCGGCTTATGCCAGGTTGCCCTCACCGTGAAAAATTCCGCCGGCCTAACCACCGTCACCAACCTCAGCGTCAGCCGCAGCACCTTTGCCATTGCCATGGACCCCGTCGCTGGCAGCCTCTGGCTCCCCACCACCACTGTCACCGGCACCGAGAGCGACGCCACCTACGCCGTCTGGGTCAACGGGGTCAAGGCCGCCGTCCGCGTCAATGCCAATGGCACCGGCCAATGGATCGCCTATAACGTTCCCGTCTCTCCCGGCGGCATCGCCAGCTTTGACATGAGCGCCTTTGCCCCCGATGAAAAACAGCCCGACGGCACCTATGCCAACGGATCCGCAGTGGCCGCCCTCCGCCGCCATGTCACGACCGGGACCGGCACCGCCACACCCGCCGTCACCGGCCTCTTGCAATCCCTCGCCCTCCAGCCTGTCACCCTGAATATCGCCCAGTCAAACACCACCTTCTACTTCACCTGGAACACCGCCACCAACCAGGTCTATCAGATCCAGTACACCACCGATCTCGTCTCCAGCAACTGGCACAACCTCGGCGCCCCCATCACCGCCACCAATAATTCCGCCGCCGCCACCGACACCGTCGCCCCCGGCTCCCAGCGCTTCTACCGCGTCAGCTGGACCCCCTGACCGCATCATTTCTGCTTTTTTTAAAATCCGCTCCTCCGCCCAGCGCGCATGTTCCGCGATCAACGGTTCCGGGTCCGCCGCCGCCCGCGCCAAGTGGGGCAGGGCCTCCGCGCCCGCCGTGTTCCCCAGCGCCACGCACACATTACGCAGCAAACCGCGCCGTTTCGTTCGCAAAATCGGCGTCCCCGCAAACCGCGCCTTGAACCCCGCTTCATCCAGTCGCAGCAGCTCCAGCAGGTCCGGCGTCTGCAAATCCGGCCGGCCCTGCGCCTGCATCAATTTGCCCTCCTGCGCAAACCGGTTCCACGGGCACGCCGCCAGGCAATCATCACAGCCATAAATCCGGTTGCCGATCGCCGGCCGCAGCTCCACGGGAATCGCCCCCTTTAATTCAATCGTCAGGTAGGAGATGCAGCGGCGCGCATCCAGTTCAAACGGTGCCGTGATTGCGTTCGTCGGGCACGCCGTGATGCACCGCGTGCACGAACCGCACCGGTTCTTTTCCGGCGCGTCCGGCGCCAGCTCCAGCGTCGTGATGATCTCCGAAAGAAAAACCCAGTTCCCCAGCCGCCGGCTGATCAGGTTCGTATGTTTCCCCGTGAACCCTACGCCCGCCCGCTGCGCCAAATCCCGCTCCAGCAACGGCCCCGTGTCCACATACCACAGCGCCGCTGTCCCTGCGCCCCCCAGCCGAAGGATATCCCCCGTCAATTCCTTCAACGCCCGCCCCAGCACATCATGATAATCCGCATACCGCGCGTAACGCGCCACGACGCCCGTCCCGGCGGGCATGGTCCGTCCGTCCGTCCCTGTGTTGTGGCTTGTGGAATAACTTGTCGCCAGCGTGATGATCGTCTTCGCGCCTGCCAGCACCTTATCCGGGTCCACGCGCTTCTCCGCGTTGCGCGCCAGCCACGCCATCTCCCCGTGGCGGCCCGCCTGCAACCAATCTTGGAATGAATCCGCGTGCTCCGGCGACCGCGCCGTCGTGAAGCGGCAATCGTCAAAACCCAGTTCCAACGCCCGCTGTTGGATGGCGGTCTTCATCACGCGCCCGGCTGGGCAAAGCGGAATTGATGCACCACCTGATGCGCCACCTCGCGCAACGTGCGCAGGTCCGTGTTCACCAGCACATCCGCCTGCTTGTAGAACGGCTCCCGCACCGCCAGCAGCTCATGGATTTTCCCGCGCGGATCCGGCGCGTTCAACAGCGGCCGGTGTCCCTGGTGACACACCCGCTCCCAGATCTTGTCTGGCGACGCCCAGAGGCACACCACCAGCGAATGCGCCTTCAAGCTCGTGAGATTATCCGGATTCGTCGGCAGCCCGCCCCCCGTCGAGATCAACGTCTTCCGCCGGCCCGCCAGTTCCCGCACTAATTGCTGTTCCAACGTGCGAAATACCGCCTCCCCCTCGTACGCAAAAATATCCGCGATCGACCGCCCCGTGCGCTCCTGAATGATGTCATCCGTATCCAAAAACTCAAAATCCAGATGCTCCGCCGCCAGCCGCCCCACCGACGTCTTCCCCGTGCCCATGAAACCAATGAGCGCGAGATTGACCAGATTACGACCGTTTTGCATGCCCCCACCATGCCGCATTTGCCCCCCGTGCGCACGCCTCAAATTCTCCCTCTCTTTTTCCCCCTTCGCGCCCTTCGTGTTTTCGTGCCTTCGTGTGAGTATTCTTCTCTGTGTTTAAATCAATAGCTCGGCCGCCGGGGCAATGATTACTTGCCAGCCCATGAAGCGATTTGTGCTTTGACCTGTTCAATGGGAATCCCTTCACCGCGGTCCAATTCGGCCAAGCCTTCCTCCACCGCCTGGCGGAACTCGAGCTCATAGATGACGTCTGTCAAGGTGGCGCCTGAGGGCAGCTTTTCCGCCAGCTCCAAAAGAATTTCTTTGGCACTCATACGTTCAATACCAAACCAATTCCATTTTCCGCGCCAGTTTGCAACCCCAATTTAACCATCTTACCCCAACTTGGTACGATTGTCCGCAAGTATCCCAGGCCTTTTCTTTGGGTTCTTTGTGGTTAAATATTTTTTGCAGACAGATTGTACAACGAGGCGTAAACTGACCTTGTGAATTTGCCGCCCCTCATTCTGGCGTCCGCCTCCCCCCGACGGTCCGAACTCCTCGCCCAATTGTCCGTCCCCTTTCAGGTCCTTCCCGGTGCCGCCACCGAGGTCGCCCACGAACACCTTTCACCACAGGAAATCTGCCAGTTGAACGCCCACCGCAAGGCCCGAGTCGTCGCTAAACAACTCCCCGATTCCCTCGTCCTCGGCGCCGATACCCTCGTCTTTCTCGGCAACGACATCCTCGGCAAACCCGCCGATCTCACCGTCGCCCGCGCCATGCTCACCCGTTTGCAGGGACGCACCCACCAGATCGTCACCGGCGTCTGCCTCATCCACCAGCGCGTCCATCGCGAGCACGTCTTTGCCGTGAGCACCGATGTCACCTTCCGCCCCCTCACCGCCGCCCAGATCGACGACTACCTCGCGCGCATCCATCCCCTCGACAAAGCCGGCGGCTACGCCATCCAGGACCATGGCGAACTCATCATCTCCGAGATCTCCGGCTCCTACAGCAACGTCGTCGGCCTTCCCCTCGAACGCCTCGCCGCCGAACTCGAACGCTGGTAGTCCGCCCGCATCTTTTTCCACTCTTCTCTCTTCAATCTTCCTTCTCCGCGCTTTTCGAAAGCTCCCGCCACAAATACGCGCTCATCAACTGCCCTTTCGCAAAACACTCCAGGTTAAACTTTTCGTTCGGCGAATGCGCGTTGTCATCCGGCAACCCCAGCCCCAGCAACAAAGAATCCGCCCCCAAAATCTGCTTGAACTGATTCACAATCGGGATTGATCCCCCCTCCCGTATCAAAATCGGCGGCCGCCCAAACGCCGACCGCAGCGCCCGCAACGCCGCCTGCGCCGCCGGACTCGTCGGCGATATCAGGTACGCCTCCGCTCCGTGCCCCGCCTCGATCTCCAGCCGTACCGTCGGCGGACAAAGCTTCTTCAAATGCGCCACCACGATCTTCCGGACATGTTCCGGATCCTGCCCCGGCACCAGCCGGCACGTGATCTTCGCCGACGCCCACGACGGCACGATTGTCTTGCTCCCTTCCCCCTGATAACCGCTTGTCAGCCCGTTGATCTCAAACGTCGGCCGCGCGCTTCGCTGCTCCGTCGCTGAGAAACCCTTTTCGCCGAACAACTCCGGCGCCCCCAGCAGCTTCTTCAACGTCGTATCCTTCAACGGATACAACGCCGCCTGCCGCCGTTCAAATTTTGAGAGCGGCACGATCCCGTCATAAAATCCCGGGATCGTCACGCGCCCCTGCGCATTCCGCACCCGCGCCAGCAACTGACACAACGACATCGCCGGATTCTCCACCGCCCCCCCGAACACCCCCGAATGCAGATCCCGCGCCGGCCCGTGCACCTTGATCTCAAACGCCACTATCCCCCGCAACGCATACGTCAGCGCCGGATGCTTCGGGCTCGGCATCCCCGTGTCCGAGATCACCACCGCCTCGCACCCCAGCTCCTTCCGGTTCGCCTTCAAAAACTTGCCTAGATTCTCGCTCCCCACCTCCTCCTCACCCTCCAGCACAAACGTCAGATCGCAGGGCAGGGGGGTGCCCGTCCTATAATAAGCCTCCACCGCCTTCAAATGCGCGAAATTCTGCCCCTTGTTATCCGTGCTCCCCCGCGCATAAATTGAATCCCCCTGGATCACCGGCTCAAACGGCGGCGTCTTCCACAACGCCAGCGGCTCCACCGGCTGCACATCATAATGCCCATACACCATGAAATGCCGCTTCCCAGATTGTCCCGTGCGCGGCGACTTCGCCACCACGATCGGATGCCCCGCCGTCGGCCGCATCTCCGCCGTCAGCCCGATCTGCCGGCAATGCGCCACCAACCACTCCGCGCACCCCACCAGATCCTGCTTGTGCTCCGACTGCGCCGACACACTCGCAAACCGCAAATAATCCCCCAGCTCGGCCAAAAACCGCTTCTGGTTCGCCTTCAAATAATCAATGATAACTTGCATCCCCGTAGTAAACCCACCAAACCGCCCCAAGCCAAAACAAAAAACACCCCACCTTTCCTTTGTGACCATCGCGCCCTCTGTAAAAAACAGTCCCGGCCCGTCAATCATTCATACCGCAGCGCCTCAATCGGATCCAGCCCCGACGCCTTCCACGCCGGATAAAATCCGAACGTGATCCCCACCGTGACAGACACGGCCACCGCGGCGATGATGGCCGGCAATGACGGCAGCGTCGGCCAGTTCAACAGCGCCGTGATCGCCATCGATGCCCCCCGGCCGAGCAGGATGCCCGCGATGCCGCCCCCCAGGCATAGCACCACCGCCTCCACCAGTAACTGGCGCAAGATGTCCTTCGCCCGTGCGCCAACCGCCATCCACAGACCGATCTCCCGGGTCCGCTCCGAAACCGACACCAGCATGATGTTCATGATGCCCACGCCCCCCACCACCAGCGAGATCAGCGCCACCACCAGCAGCAGATTCGTCATCACCCGGCTCGTCGAGGCCAGCGCCTGCGAGATTTCCGTCAGATTATGCACCCGAAAATCGTCCATTGTGCCCGGTTGATTCGCCAGCTCGCTCGGCGGAATATTATGCCGCTCCCGCATCAGGACCGTGAGCTGCCGGATCGCCACCGGGATGTCCTGCGGCGAGTCCGCCGACATCCAAATGTCGTCCATGTCCGCCAGCCGCGTGATGCGCGGCATGTCCGCCGTCTGCACCGCCGAATCCTGCAGATAAAGCTGCACGCCTTGATTCGGGTAAAGCTGGCTGATGGAATTGACCCCGCTCGCCGTCGCCGCGGTCGCCGACTGCGCCGATTGCCGTACCCCGTTCACCCGGAACTTCACCGTTGTCCACGGCGCGAGAATAAAATCATCCTGATCGCGCCCCATCATGTTCGGCCCCTTCGGGCTGAGTACACCCACCACTTTCATGCTCACGTTTTTGACCCGGACCACCTTGCCGAGCGGGGATTCACCCCCAAACAACTGCCGCACGATCGTCTGTCCCACCACGCACACGGCGGCCGAGCCGCGCACATCATCGTCCGTGAACTGTTCCCCCTCCGTCAGTGGCCACTGGCGGATGATCAAATATTCCGGCGTCGTCCCCAGCACATTGTTCGGACTCCAGTTTTTATTCTGGTAAATCACCTGGGCGCGGCAGTCCACACTCGGGGCGACCCATCGGATCGCACTGCAATTCTCCCGGATCGCGTCCGCGTCCGCCGCCGTCACCGTCGCCCCGCCGCCCGCCCCGGAATTTACGCCGCCCACCAGGATATCCGCCGGGTCGATCTGGATCACATTCGCGCCCAGGCTAGAGATTGTCTGCTCGATCGAATGGGAGGAACCGCGGCCGATCTCCATCATCGTGATGACCGCCGCGATGCCGATGATGATGCCCAGGCAGGTCAACAACGAACGCATGATGTTCCGCCGCAGCGCATGCAGGACCAGCCGCAACACCCGCCAGCCGGCCTTCAGGAGGTCCCCGCTCGTTTCCTGTTCCAGCCGCACCGGCCTGGCGCCGGCCACCTGGCCCGGCGTCACCCCCAGCCGGTTGGGCGGCGCGCCCTCCTCCACGATCATCCCGTCCTTCATGCGGATCACCCGCTTCGTGTGGCGCGCCACATTTTCATCATGCGTCACGATGATGATCGTCAGCCCCTCCTCCTCATTGAGCTTCTGAAACATCTTCAGCACATCCTCCGTCGTGCGCGAGTCCAGATTGCCCGTTGGTTCATCCGCGAACAACACCGGCGGGCGGTTGATCAACGCCCGTGCGATCGCCACCCGCTGCTGCTGCCCGCCCGAAAGCTGCGATGGCTCATGGTCCATCCGGTCGCCCAGCCCCACCAGCCGCAACGCGGCCTCCGCCCGCTCCCGGCATTCCTGCTCCGTGAGCTGCGCCGCCGTGTAATTCAGCGGCATCATCACATTTTGCAGCGCGCTCGTCCGGGGCAGCAGATTGAAATTTTGGAACACGAACCCGATCTTCAAATTCCGCACCATCGCCCGCTGCTCGGCCGAGATGGCCGATATTTCCTGTCCGTCCAGCCAGTATTTTCCCGCCGTCGGTCGGTCCAGGCAGCCCACCAGGTTCATCAGCGTGCTCTTGCCCGAACCGCTCGTGCCCACCAGCGCGATTATCTCCCCCGGCTCAATCGTTAGCGACACCCCCTGCAGCACCGGCACCGCCAGTTCGCCGCGGTAATAGGTCTTGTGGATGTTTTCGAGCTTGATCAGTGCCATATCCGGATAAGTTGCCGTCGCCGACGCGGTTCACCGTTTGATGGTCGGTGGCAGGAACGGATTCTTGGTCGCCGTCTGTGAACCGGCCGCGGCGTCACCCGTCACCACCTCCTCGCCCCCCTGCAAAGCCTCGGCCGCCACGGCGTATCCACCTCGTCCGTGACCCCCGCCTTCACCGTCACCGGCCGGACAAAATCACCCTCCCTGACACAGAGCGTGCCCGGACGACCATTCGCACCCGCGCTGTTCCTGGCTGAGGATGCGTCATCCGGCGGCCCCGCCTGCATTTTGGCGCGGTCGTCCGGCGCGATTTCCATGAGCGACGACGGCGACCAGCGCAACGCCGCATTCGGAACCAGCCACACATTCGTGGCCGTCAGATAAGGCAACAAAACCTTGTCCTTGTTCTCCGTGTTCACCTCCACCGTATACATCACCACATTTTGGGTCATCGTCGCGTTCAGCCGCACCTTGCCCACCACCCCGTCAAACCGTCGGCCCGGAAACGCATCGCTCGTGAACGTCACCGGTCCGCCCGGCGTGATCCGCCCCACATCCGCCTCATTCACCGCCACCCAGATTTGCATCCGGGTCAAATCCTTGGCGATCAGAAACAAACTGGGTGCATTCAGGCTCGCCACCACCGTCTGGCCGACGTTCACCCGGCGGTCGATGATCACCCCCTTGACCGGCGATTTGATGATGGAGAAGTCCAAGTTCCGCTGCGCCCCCTCCAGCGCCGCCTGCGCCTGCACCGTCGCCGCCCGCGCCTGCGCGATGCCCGCCTCCGACACCGCCACATCCGCCTTCGCCACCTCATAATTGGCCTGGTCCGTGTCAAAATCCACCTGCGCCATCAGCTTCTCCTGGATCAAAGCCGTCGCCCGCTTCCATTCCGCCTCCGTCTGCACCAGTTTCGCCTTCGTCTGATCCAGCGTCGCTTCCGCGCTCAATTCACCGGCCTTGGCCTGCGCCACCGCGCATTGGCCACATTCAGCGCCGCCACATAAACCGAATCATCAATCTTCGCCAGCACCGCCCCCTCCGCCACCACCGAACTGTAATCAACCGGCTTGCCCTCAATATCCGTCCCGAACGACTTGATGAGCCCCGCCACCTGCGCGCCCACATCCACCACCTCCTCCGGTTCAATCGTGCCGCTCGCGCTGATCGTCGCGGCCACATCGCCCCGCTTGACCACCGCCGTGCGAAACAAAATTTGCTGGCCATCCCGGGCGTGCCACCACTACCCCGCCAGGCAGCCAACCACGGCCACCGCCACCGCCCGGAACACAGCTTTTTTAAACAAAAAACTTTTTTTCATACACTCACCCATCTCAAAACATTCCAGCATTTTCCCAGGCCCCCTCGCCGCCATTTGAATAAATAGGGGAGAGGGACGGGGAGAGGTGGCATTGATCTCACCGCCTCAAACCACCGCGTTTTCCCGCCGTACTGTCGGCGTCCGTGTCGGCTGCGTTCACCGGCCCGAAAAGGCCGCCCGGTATGACCGACCGCAGGACAACCAGATGTTACCCATCATCCGATATATGACAAATGAATGATTTGTTATCGTGGCATCTGCCGAATGCTGTTGATACGGGCCGCCAAGCTTTGCCGAAGCCGGATCACCGCCATTCCCACGGTGTGCAGGGCAGGGGATGGTTGCCCTCTCCGCCCCCATCCATCCGTCCGATCCGTCCGAGCTCCCTTCGTGCCTCGCGCCTTACAGCGCCCTTGCCCAGCCCCAACGGGGCTGCGACCTCCAGCCAAAGGTTGTGAGGAACGAGCTACCTTTGGGTCATGGTCTCAAAACCGGACCAACCCTAACGGGGTTGTGACCAATTGCCCTCTCTGACCTCTGACCCGAATGGCCCTTAGATAAGGCCCCGATATTTGCGGGGTCTGCCCTTCCCATAGCGGCTTCGGTGGGAGATTTCCACAAATTTCCGCCGGGGCTGGTTGAGCAGGGGAAAGGGTTTGGGTCGGCG